>ENA-ORXM01000179-ORXM01000179.1-marine-metagenome-genome-assembly--contig:-NODE-179-length-126285-cov-9.125325_pt1 | contig 126285 bp, 115 predicted proteins | sample MGYA00237867_ERZ511480 | MGnify/ENA primary metagenome ERZ511480 (study PRJEB26309, sample SAMN06266103) | marine metagenome | isolation source: Algal blade | place: United Kingdom:Sidmouth, United...
AAGCTTTTACAGTATTTGCAAAAGCATAAAAACCATTCTTACCAGCATCGTCTAGTCCTGCAGCAGAATTTTCTACAGCCGTTATTAGATTCTGTGCATTTCTAGCAGCATTGTATCTAGCACTGAAGGATCTAGTTGTTAGAAACCCATTATTGTCGAGGGCTCCTGGTCCAGGTCCTTTACCGAGAAGTTCGCCGGTATATCTAGGGTCTGTACCGTTAAGATCATAATATTCTCTACCCACAATACTTACCGTCTGGTAGTAAAATGACATGTCATTTCTCATGACAGCCTCCACTCCAGTAGTTAGCAGTTGTAGCTGAGAAAGTGATGCATCTTGCGCATAGCTTTCCTGAGTAGGTCCATTAGGGTTTTGTACCTCGTCTATAGAGCAAGAACTTATCCCAAAGGCTACAAAAAATATGTATGTATATAATTTAATTTTATTCATTTCTGTAATATTTAGTTTTAGAAAGTAGCGGTTACGTGAAAGTTGATTCTCTTAGAAGCAGGATAAGGTGTAACCTCTATACTGTTAGCTAATACATTTCCTCCAAAGTTAGATACCTCAGGATCATAACTGTTATAGTTAAATATGTTCACTATATTTCTTCCAGAGATACCTACTCGTAGATCAGCAAGATCCATAAATGATGCCTTTGGGATCTTATAATATAATCCTATTTCTCTAAGTCTTAAGTAAGAAGCATCCTCTATCCATGGTCCTGCATTACCGCTGTTCCACTCTGCTTTTCTGTAATCACCGTTACTTAATTCGCCAGAAGGATCTAGTGTTGTATCATCATAATCCCACGTTGTATTGGCAAGGTCATATAGTAACGTACTTAAGTTTATACCATCACCACCTTTTTTCCAGTGCCATACCATAGAGAAATCAAAATTTCCGAACTCTATGCTGTTGATCCAACTAAGATTAAAGTCAGCTTCTGCATTTCCGTATACAGCAAATTCATCATTTTCTGGATCACAATTATCACAGTCATTAGCATTATAGGTCCCTACAATCTGAGTCGCAGATTGTCCTTCCTGTATTCTGTACTCGCCTAAACTTGCAGCAAATCCTCCTAGGTTAAATGGTTCTATATCTAGCTTTGTAACTTCAGATGTATTTTTCCACCAGTTAAACTGTGTCACCCAAGTCAGATTTTCTGACTCTATAGGTCTGATCCCTAGCGATACTTCTAATCCTTGGTTGTTCAATTCTGCAGCATTGACAACCTGCGTTGTAAATCCTGAAGAGGTAGGAATCTGCGCAAAAAGTAGAACATCATCTACGTTTTTATTGTAATAAGTAAACTCTACACTTACCTTATTATTGAGAAAAGCAAAATCTGTTCCTAGCTCTAATTCTTTCTGTCTTTCTGGTCCTACATTACTGTTACCTCTCTGACTACTAGTAGTTAAACCCGATGAACCTCCTATAACTGTACCGTTCAGCAAGTTGAACCTTGCATTAAATGGAGCGAAAGTACCGGCCTCTCCATAAGCAGCTCTAAGCTTAAGCTGGTCCAAGAAACTATACTGTGACCAAAAGTCAAACTCATGAAGGTTAACCGCTACGTTAGCCTTAGGATAATAATATAATTTGTTAGCATCTCCATTATTAGAAGACTTATCTCCTCTTAATCCTATGGTAGCTATAATTTTATCGTTGTAGTTGATTTCTTCTTGAACGAAGAATCCTCTATCTTTCTGTATTACTCTATTCTGGAAGGCACCTTGGTTTCCTGCCTGAGAAATACTAGTCTCTACACCATTAAGATCTGTTGCCGTAACGATAACTGTATTCTGATCAAAATCCTCTCCTGTAAGGCCTAACTGTGTTGTAAAGTTAAGTCCTGAAGAAGTATATAAATCATGTACAAGAAATCCTGCTAGCCTATTGATCGTGTTCCTTGTATTACCCTGGATAGCGGCACCGCCTAGTGTACCTTCTCCTCTGAAGAAAGAAAGAGATCTAGGGAATAGAGCATTTGTTTCTAAGTTATACTGATCTCTAGCAACAGTTGTCAGTAATTTTAAACTCTGATTATCAGTTGTAAATATCTGAGCTGTTGCCTGAACGCTATTTAAAAATCTATTGACATTCTCTTCATTAGTTGTTAGAGCAGTTGTTTCTAGAATATTAGAACCGGCTCCTCCTGCTGGATAAACACCTGCTTCATCTGGAAATAAGTCTTCCCATGGATAAGTAAACGCTTGTGCGTAACCTACTGTTGTATTTGTATTACCGTTGTTAAAAAATCCTCTTTGCGACTTAGCATTGATATAGTTAGAACTTACATTGACATCTAACCAGCTCGTCAATTCGTGACCAACGTTAACTCTGAAAGATCCTTTCTGGTATCCAGTGTTCTGTACAATTCCTTCCTCATCTTTATAGACACCACTTACATAATATGTCGTCTTGTCGTTTCCTCCAGAAAAACTTAATTGACTCGTAGACAAAAGCCCAGAACCTCCATAGAGTTCTTTTTCATAATCCGTAAGACCATTAGCTGCTGTTGCCGCTGTTCCTCCTAGTGCCTCTGTAGCCTCTGCAGAATAGTTACGCTGTCCTAGTAACCTAGTGGCAGACAACAATCCTATAGACTGATCAAAAGTTACTTTGTTTTCACCAGCTTTTCCTTTCTTAGTTGTAATGATTACGACTCCTGCCGCAGCTCTAGAACCATAGATTCCTGAAGCTGATGCGCCCTTAAGAACTTCTATAGATTCTATATCTTCTGTAATAAGATCTGCAATTCTGTTGGATGCATCATCTTGATTAGTAGCTGTATTCCCACCACCAGCAGCCTGAGAAACAACATTTGTTCCTAGCGATATGGTAGAGTTATCCATAAAGATTCCATCGACGATGTACAGAGGTTGCTGACTTCCAAAAATAGAAGTTACCCCTCTAAGTTTGATAGACATACCTCCCCCTGGTGCTCCAGAGTTAGATCGAATATCCGCTCCTTTTAATTTTCCGTATAAGGCACCCTACATAGTAGGTTGCGAAGTAACTCCAGTCAGTTCCCTTGCTCCTATCGAAGCGACGGCATTGGCGAGATTACTTCTTTTGACAGAAGATGCTAATCCTGTTATAACGACCTCGTCTAGTTTGTTGAGATCTTCTGAAAGTGTAATGTTGCTATAAGTATTATCAGCAATCATAAGCGTCTGAGTAGAAAATCCTAGATATGATATTTCCAGTGCAGTCGCATCTGCGGGAACAGTGACAGAGTATTTTCCATCTATATCTGTTACAGTTCCTATCGTGGTTCCTTTGACATATATAGCCGCGCCTATTACTGGTATATTCTTATCATCTACGATAACTCCAGATATAGTTTGCTGCGAAAATGCAAAAGACTGACCTAGGATAAGTAGTATAACTACTATTCCTACGTTTGTAAATAGTTTTTTCATATGGTCATATGTTTTATGAATAAAAATGGTTAGTAAAATTTTATTTTTAAAATAGATTAGAATATACGTATTAATTTATGGTTTATAGAATAGAAACACATTACGATAAAGAAACATACGTTAATTTATAGATTTCGCAAGGTTTATCATTCGATATTTAGATTTTAGGCTTTTCATCTTATACAAACAGCTAAATAATCACGATAAATTTTGATATCTAATCGGCAAAATTATCCAAAGATGATAATAGAAAATCCATCTTGAGCGCATAAATGATACAAACAATATGCACAAGACAGTTCTAGTAAGTAACTTCTTTTAGCCTTGGTTTTGCCGCATCTTTATACTTTTCGACAAAGGCCCAAGCCTCTACTAGATTTCTACTGTGGAAATAAGCTAAGTCTTTGTATTCAGATATATTTTCTTTCTCCCAGAAGAATGGATCATTATCCATTTGGGTTTGCTTTACATATAATCTGGAAACTGCTAGGATGCAATTTTTCTGCATTTCGTAATAACCATGCGCTACTATCATCTTAATCGCTGCTCGATTCACCCTAGATTCTTCCTCCCAGTAACTTAGATTATTAGCCCTGTGGCTGCTGTACAATCGGTGAGAGAGGGTGTGGAGGACCTGCCAAGGAAGGATATAATTATTATATAAGTCCTTTCCGTTATAGATGCAGCTCAGTTCATTAGCACTTTGCTTAAGTTGTTCCCGATATGTGGCTGGCAAGTTATGGTAAGAGATAAGAAAAATTATGTCTTGAGGACCCTTACAATCAGGTAATTGGGCGGAAGTATTTTCTTCTATGGTAGGCTTATTTCCTAGACCTTTTTTGTCAGCATAGTGCTCAAAAAAATCATCTATATAAGGCTGAGCAATATAGCTTGCCTGATCTTCCAGTTTCGGTAATTTGGCAGTTTTGCAGGAGTATGTACATACGATTAATAATAAGCCTAGCACGATGTTCTTCACTTTATATAAGGTTTTTTTGTATCGTAAATATATACCTTTTCTTGTAAGTGATAATATAATGTGAATTTTTATGTCAATGTAGCGGTCTATTTACAACATTGACATATTACAACAGTAATAATTCATGCAGTATTGTATACGCTTAATCATGTCAATACTGAGAACATTATAAGCTGGTCTAGCATCCTAAGTAATTGTATATACTGAAAAAATGGTTTATGTAAATCATGGTATTTAGCATCATATATTGAATTATATAATTTAATATATATTGGAGTCAGAAAATAGAAATATATTGTTACTACATTGAAATGGTTTAAGTCTAGACATATAAATTTTACAGAAGAAGAATTACTAGCCAAGGCTAAGTCTGAGGAAGAGAAGGAGTATGCTTCCGCGCTGTTTACGAGGTATCTGGAGCAGGTGTATGGTGTATGTATGAAGTATTACAAAGATCCAGAAAGAAGTAAGGACGCGGTAATGGGCATCTACGAGAGGTATCTCAAAAAAGTTAAATATCACGATGTCAAAAACTTTAAATCATGGCTCTACGTGATGAGTAAGAATTACTGCTTAGAAAAGTTACGAAAGGCAAATCGTGACAGAGAAAAATTAGATCAGGCGATACTTATGCAATCTGATGATATTTTTCATCCTTATGATGGGAATGAGCAGGAAGAAATGCTGATCAAGTTAGAAAATTGTATAGAGAAGCTAAAAGAGAACCAGAATAAATGTATTAAGTTATTTTATTTACAGAAAAAAACATACCTCGAAATCACAGAAGAATTAGAAATAGGGTGGAGTAGTGTCCGTTCTTTGATACAAAACGGAAAGAGGAATTTAAAAAATTGTATAGAAGCTCAGTGAAAATTACAAATGCATACATACAAGGGCTAGTCAGAAAATACATTGACAAAAGTATTACCGATGAGGAACGTCATGCTTTAGAAAAAATTGCATTAGATGATGCTATGCTTTTCGATATGTTAGAAGGTCTCAGTTACTCAGATAATAAGGCTGAAAGTTCTGTAATTGAACTAGAAAATATAAATGAATTGGCTGCCAAAATAAATAAGCCTTCGACGAAGAAAAGTAGGAAATTATATCCGTGGATTTCTATAGCAGCAAGTCTGTTGTTTATTCTAGTATCAGCCATAATTATAAAGAATAATATTCCAAGCGATTATAATGCTGCTCAGGAATCAGCAACAGATAAGACCCTAGCAAATAGAATAGAAAATCCTGAAATGGGGCAGAATGAAACTATTATTACCACTGAAAATGATGAAGTAGAACTTCCTCCATCTAGAGCCGATGAGCTTTTACAGGAATCAGGAACACAGGATAATAGAGAGATAGATATCGTGCAGGAACAGAATGATAAACTAGGTGTGAAAAATAAATTAGAAAAGACAGAATCTTCTTCTAAGAAATCAACTGACAATGAAATACAAATCAAAGGCAGCAGAGCTCAAGCCACCGATTACTATGTAGACGGCGTAAGTGTTACACAAGGCGAGCCCGAAAAAGATATAGCAGAAAATCAAAAAAGTCAAGATTCTAGAAAGACTAAGAGAAGGAAAGAGGAAGCACCCTCTACTACAGCTGATACGATCCCTATTAATACGCAAATAGTAGAAAACCAAAAAGATACTAGATCGTATGCAGAAAAAAGGACGGCTGTCAAAGCAAGTGATGCGCCGACAGATGGTGTAGAAGAGGAAATTGTAGATCTAAGCTTAACTAAAAAAGAAATACCTCCAGTAAGTCCTGGCATTGAAGGAATAGAAAATAGTAAGGAGGTGGAGATACAAATTACTGGTTCAGTTAGTGACGAAAACGGAGTACCGCTTATAGGAGCTAGTGTTTTTGTATCGGGTACAGGTAGAGGAACTATAACAGATATAGATGGGATGTTCACCTTAAGCGTAAGAAAAGAAGATCTATCCTTATCGGTCTCTTACACTGGGTATGATACAGAGGAAATATATATAGATGATCGTTCAGAGCTAGACCTTACCTTGTATCAAGGTACTGTACTAGATGAAATAGTCGTAGTGCAAAATGTACCCAAAGTTCAGACGCTACCTGTCATGGGATTTGATTTTTTCTCTGATTACATCGAGGAAAATATGGTTGTTCCAGATGGATGTAATTCTTCTAAACCTACTGTATTAGACTTTAAGATAAGTGTAGATGGCTCTGTAAGTGAAATAATAATCAAGGAAAGTGCTGGTGAATTATGTGATGCAGAAGCACAGCGATTACTACGAAATGCAGGAAAATGGAAAACTATTCCACCTAAAAGAGAATATAGAGCTCAGTATAAGTTCTACATCCGTTAGTCTAATATCTAAAAAATAAATACTATAGCTTAAGAGTTTTTACGTTATAGACGTACTATTTTTATTTCATTCGTTATAAGCGTTTATATGATATTGTTTATTTTTCAGTTCTTTAACAAATCTATTTATAATATGAAGTTCTCTAATCTATTAATGGGAATCGCGCTGCTTTCTGTAGGCGTCTTTTTGGGATTTAAAATTGATAATTACGATACCTTAGCCTCGGAAGAACATAAATCTATTGTAGGTGAGATCAAGGATAAGCAGGCATCAAAAAATAAAGGTATAGCGATCAGTTCACAGACCACTACTAGTAATAATAGCGATATAACTCAAATGACGGATGATGAGCTCAGAACGATTCAGCTTTTTGAGCATGCGGCACCATCCACCGTATTCATTACCACATCTGATCTAAGGCAGAATTACTATTCTATGAGAGTTACGGAAACGCCGAGAGGAAGTGGGACAGGATTTATCTGGGATACAGAAGGTCATATAGTAACTAATTTCCATGTTATAGAAGGGGGATCTAGAATTACAGTTATGTTATCTGATCAGACAACCTATAAGGCCGAGCTAGTAGGATATGAAACCAGTAAAGACCTAGCGGTACTTAAGATCGCTGCTCCGATAGAAAAACTTATCCCCATAGCAGTAAGCGCATCATCTGATCTGAGAGTTGGGCAATCGGTATATGCTATAGGTAATCCATTTGGTCTAGATCAGACCCTCACAACTGGAGTTATCAGTGCGCTGGGCAGAGAAATAGAAAGCAGAAATAAAAGACCGATCAGAGATGTCATACAGACGGATGCAGCAATAAATCCTGGAAATTCCGGAGGTCCCTTACTGAATTCTTCAGGAAAGTTGATCGGTGTTAATACTGCTATATATAGTCCATCAGGAGCATACGCAGGCATAGGTTTCTCTATACCCAGTGATGTTGTAAAATGGATTGTTCCAGATCTTATCAGGTATGGCGAGGTAAGAAGACCGCTGCTAGGAGTAGAGCTCATACCAGATCAGCAGCATAAGGAAGCAGGCGCTATGATAAAAGCAGTAACGCCAGATAGTCCAGCGGCAAATGTGGGACTAAGAGGTGTCAGAAGAATGAGAAATGGAAATTTTGCATACGGAGATATTATAAAAGCCATAAATGAGAAAGAGGTCAAGTCTAATAATGATCTTATATTATGTCTGGAGGATTACGAACCTGGTCAAGAAATAAGAGTATATTTTGACAGAGAGGGGGAAAGGATGGAAACTAATTTAGTTTTGACGTCCTCCATACGTTAGATAAATTGAAAACAGAAATATGTTTTTAGTTTGTCCATATTATAGATGTGTGGGATATTGACTTTTCAGCAGGGATGTATTTCATTAAGTATGAGATGGTTGTAGGCTTTTTAGGATATCTTGACTTTCCTAGCTGGGTAGTATATCCTCTCGCAATGACTAAGGTTATGGGTATATTGCTGCATTAGTGAAAAAACCTAAGTGCTTTTAAAATAGGCCTAGTACTGGATTTTTCTTTGATGCCGTTATCGCTACTGCCCCTCAGTGCTATCCAGGAGACGGAATAACATGGATGTCGGTTATGCCTTTTTTGCTATGATTGCTTCTAGAGTCATGTATGGTAGGGTAGATATGAAATAAAAAACGATTCCTTACGCTATAGACTTAGCAGCTTTTTGTACTTTTATGTCAATTAAAATACCATAAGCGTTAAAAAAATAATACCAGCTATGAAAAATAATATATTCAGATTTGCGATGAGCTTAGTTATATGTGCCTTGTTTGTGTCTTGCAGCTCAAAGCCGGACAGGCCAGATTCTGTTCTGGGAGAAAAACCTGTTACGACGTCTACTAACCCAGCAGCAACTCCAGCAGCACCTAGTGTCAATTCTAATGTCAAGCATTATACCTGTCCTAATAATTGTGAAGGTAGTGGGGGAGATGCAGCAGGAACATGTCCTGTATGTAGCACCGCATATACACATAACGCAGCATATCATAATGCGCCAGCAGTAGGTGGGAATAATCCATCGATTAACTCTCCACAAGTTACGACATCTAGTCCTTCTGTAAGTTCTTCCGTACTCAGCACAGACGAAGGGCTTAACCCTACGGTTAATATTCCACCACCTAGTACTCCAGAACCTGCTCAGAACGCAGCAGGAGTATGGCATTACATCTGCAGTAGTGGATGTGCAGGCGGCGGCGGATCAGCTACTGCTTGTGGATCGTGCGGAACTACACTAGCGCATAATACAGCGTATCACAACTAGTATAAAGTAGATTATTTTTTGTATTATTAGTACTTTGTAACACCCATTACAAATGTGAGCGTAATATTTCTATGCTTTAGTGAAATTAGCAAAAGAAAAAAATGGATAATCCTAAGATTTTAATAATTGACGATAGGGCATTCGATAGAATCCTGTACAAGGAATTACTAGGAGAAGAGATGTACGATTTCGACGAACTAGACGATGGAGATGAGATCATGTCCTACCTATCTGAGAATCCTAAACCTGATCTCATTTTATTGGATTGGCAGATGCCTAGAAAAGGAGGTTTGGAAACGCTCAAATACATCAAGCAAAAGAACTACAACGAAAATATTCCAGTTATTATAATAACTGGACAGAAAGACGAAAAAGTGCTCAAAGAAGCCTTTGATGAAGGCTGTATAGACTTCATACAAAAGCCTGTAGCTAAGATAGAACTTACTTCTAGAGTACAAAGTGTGAGAAAGCTTTACAACGCCCAAAGATTGCTAAGACAACAAAAAAATGAGTTGCAAGAGCTTAATCAGATCATAAAAGTTCAGAAAGATGAATTAAAAGAATCCTTACTCATAAAAAATCAACTAGCTGAAGCAAAAGAGGCTAATCTGAGTAAAGAGATAGATAATAAGAATCGCCAAATGGTATCGCAAGAAGTAGATATCACTAAAGTTATGAATAATCTTAATGGTATCAAGCAAGGAATCTCAGAATGTACTGATATAGCGAGCAAGTTAGATACAGAAGGAAAGCTTAAGCGTAAGCTGAAATCTATGGAAAGAACAATAGAAGATGTTATCTCCTTCCTACATTCTAAAGATGATTTCAAAGATTTATTTGAGAATATAGATCCTGATTTTTACAAGAAACTATCTCAGATAAACCCTAAGTTAACCCCACTAGACCTGAAGCATTGCGCCTATATAAAAATGAACGTGGATAATTACGAACTTACTCAGATCCTAAACATAGAGATGAAAAGTATCCAAATGACTAGGTATAGGCTGAAAAAGAAGTTAAAACTTACAGAATCTCAGACACTAAGGGAATTTATATTTACTCTGTAATTTATAATGTAGATTACTATAGTGTGGGTAGATAACTTTTCTGTAGCCAAAAGTCATCGATAGATTTAATTAAGTCGAAAAAATCTAATATACTTAATGGTTTCGTCAAGAAAGAGTTAGCTCCAGCTGCGTAACAATCTTGTATATCTTGCTGTAACTTAGATGTCGAGAGAATTATAATAGGTATTACACCTGTCTTTTTATGAGATTTAAAAACTTTCAGAACTTGTTTTCCATCTACTCTTGGTAAGTTGAGATCTAGAATGATAAGATCGGGTAAGAGATCATCATCTACAGTGTCTATATTTTGTATATATTCTATGGCCTGTTCTCCATCAGTAAAAATGTTAAGATGTATATCTATATCGTTCTCCTTTAGTGCTTCCTCAAAAAGCTTTATATCTCCGTCATTATCTTCTATTAATAATAATCTCTTTTTCATAATTATCTAAAATTAATCTTTTTGATTGTTTTTTGGTTAAACTTGGTTTATTAAGGTTAAGACAACACTTTCTTAAAAAAGTATCACAATATGCAGCCTACAATTCTTCTACAAGTCTTTATTTATAGGATACATCTTCTCTAAGGGGTAGCTTTATAATAAAAGAACTTCCTTTACCCTCATCTGATTCTACAGAAATAGATCCACCCAGTCTTTCTGTAATTTTTTTACATATTGTAAGACCTAGTCCTGTACCCTCATATATTTCTGAGCTATATAACTTCTCAAAAATACCGAATATCTTCTTCTGATGTTCTTTTTTTATACCTATTCCATTATCAGAAACAATAATTTTAAGGTAGTTGTCTTTTTCTATACCAGATATTTTTATTTCTGGTATAGAATCATGTGATTGAAATTTTATTGCATTTTTTATTAAGTTTTGGAATAGCTGAAAAAGTAATGTTTCATCCCCCATCATTTCTGTTGGCATCTCATTTACGGTAATGATAGCTTTAGAATCAGTTATATCTGAAATAAGTTCTCTCTTTAACCTATTGAACAGTTGCATCATATTGATTGGACGCATTCGAATCTTCCAAGTGTTAACCCTAGAGAAATCTAGTAAATCGTCTATAAGTAGTTGCATATTACGCGAGGAAGAAAGGATTATATCTAAGAATGATTTTTCTTTGTCACTAAGGTTTTCATAGATTTTATCTTTGAGTAGATGAGCAAAACTAGAAACGGACCTTAGCGGTGCTTTTAGATCGTGAGAAGCGATATATGCAAAGTTTTCTAACTGTAGATTAGAATCTATATATTTCTTAAGTTCCTCGTTTTTCTTGTTGAGATCCAGTAATTGATTTTGAATTATTTCTTGTTGTTGTGTCCTTTTCGTTATATCTCTATAATTTCGTACCATAAAAGTCTTATCCTCTATGTTGAAAATTTTATGAGAAGAATCTATAGATATATTTCCACTACCTTCTTTTTTGAGATGCCATTCTGTTCGTAGTTCTCCCGTTTTTATAAAATCGCGAATTTTATCTTTTAGAATAGATTTTAGTTCTTTTTTCCCTTCGAATGCTTCATGATTTGTGATCATTAGAATTTCTTCTAAGGTGGTATATAATCTATTAGCATCAGTGTATAAGAGGTCCATCAGGCTATTTCTGACAATAATACGCGGATTTACTAAGGAGTTATTTTCCTTTTTATCAAACTGGATTACGTCTATTCCATCAGATGAGTTTTCTATAAGCGCTTCATATATAGCTGTTCTTTCTCTCACTTTTTCATTCGCTGTAATTACAGCTTGTTTATTTAGTTCTTCTGTAGTTATGTCGTGAATAATAATGAATGCTTCACCTTCATTTCTGTAAGTTGGTATGATGTATACATCACAATAGATATGATCTCCATTTTTAGTTAGGAATACACCCTTAGTTCTGAATTTTTTTCCATTTAGAACGGCCTCTTTATGTTTAGAAAATAGGAATTGTAGATTTCCAGATTTAAAATAGGGAGATTGCTTAGGGATAAGATCAAGGGCATTTAGGAGGAGTAAGTCTTTTTTTCTTTTATATCCTAAAACTTCCATCGCGGCATTATTACAATCTATAATCTTTTCACTTATATAATTGTATGTCAGTATCGAGTCAAACATATTATGATACATTTTTTCATAATACTGTCGTGTATTTGTCAACTCTATTTCTGTCAGCACTCTTTCTGTTACATCATTATATGCAAGAAGTGCTCCATCAAGATTTCCTTTATCATCTTTTATTTCATTCCAGAAACCTTCTATAAATAATAATTCCCCATCTACATTCGTAGCCTTTGTTTTTAGAAAATAATCTTTCTGGGTTTTTCGTTTTAGAGAAAGAGATTTAAGAAGTTTTGAGGTGAAATCTTCATTTGTAAGGTCACGGAGCGTTTTGTTAAATAGCTCTTTATTATTTATATTATGGATTTCCCCTACACGTTTATTGCTAAACAAAATATTCCCTGTCGTACTAATTTGTAGAATAGCGGATGGCGAAGTTTCTAGAAGCATCTTGTACCTTTTCTCACTATCAGAAAGGGCTTGTTCTTTATATTTTTGCTCGGTTACATCAATAGATATTTCTAAACAACCGATTATTTCACCGCTTTCACTTATTACAGGGGAGTAAGTGTTCTCTACAAAGACCTCATTTTTGCGACCCATCAGTCCAGAAAAGTAGATGGTATCTCCTTCAAAAACCTTTTCAAAGTACAATTCTCTCCATCGAGTTAATGTTTTTTTATCAATGATATCATATAAGTTGTCGCCTAGTTTGACATTATTTCCATAATTGTTAAAATCCTTAATCGCTTGACGATTTATGGCAATGATATTCATAGCTTTGTCTAAGGCGTATATCCCGTTAGGCGTACTGTCTAGAACCGCTTTTAGTGTTGCCTCTCTCTTAGTTAGCTCTCTTTCTTCCTGTCTCTTGTTAGTTACATTAGATGCTGTCTCTAGAATACCTATAATATTATTATCGCTATCCTTTATTGGTTCAAAAGATATTTTGAATGTGTATTTCTGTTCTCCTTTCACAAAATCCATTTCATCATCGATTGAGTGACCTTGGAGGACTTTGTTGTAGTAATTTTTTTTGTTTTGTAGTAACTTCTTAGCAGAGTATATCTGTTTCGCATTTATACCTTCTTTTATGGTCATACCAAACAGTATTTTATGATCTCTTATGGCAGCTTTATTTATATTTAGAATATTTAGATTAGCATCATAGGCGATGATATTTCTTTCTGTACTTTGAAGAATTGCTTTTAGTGTAGACTGCCTTTTGATCAGTTCATTTTCAGCTCGTACTTTCTTAGTTACATCATTAAAGACAATTAGGATTCCAGAGGGATTGTTGTCATGTTCTAGTAGTAATTTCAATTTCCCCTCAATGATAATGGGTTTTCCAGAATAGTGGATCGCTCTGAATTGACCTTCTATTTCTTCACCTGTAGAGATTACTTTTTTTAGATTTTCTTTGAAATTATTTCTATCATCTTTATGAATATACTGTAAGGCTTTATTTTTTTTGAAATCGCCGTAAGTATATCCAAGTATTTCTACTGCAGAAACAGAGCTAAAAATAATTTTACTCTTTAGATCGAGCTGGATAATTCCAGAGGGAGATGTTTCTACTAGAGTCTTATATTTTGCTTGTGAATGTTGGAGCTTTACCTTATTTTCGTTTTCTTCTGTTATATCATATAAAGTAAATACACTATTAATATAAGTTCCATCCGGAGTAAAAACTCCCTGTATAGAACTGAAAAAGCTGATGACTTTTTTGTTTTTATGGATGAGTTTCCCTACAAAAGAAATCTTGTCTACTTCTCTATTCAGTATTTTTTTACTGATTTGATTTGCAACATTTACATATTCTGGATGAAGGAGATCTAAGATGCTCATTTTGATTAACTGAGCATTATTATATCCGGTCAATTGTCTAAAAGCTTCATTACAATATAGTATTTCACCATATTTCACTTCTACGATTCCAAATGTGTTGTTGTCGACTATACTTTTCCAAGTATGCTTAACTTGTTCTATTTTCTTTTCATTCTCCTTTAGAGTGGTTACATCTGTAAATGTAGCTACACATTCTTCAAGAACATTATTTGAATTATATACAGGATTGATTTTTATAAGAGTGAAAATGCTTTTGCCTTCTGTAGTTGATATTTCTACAATCCTTTCATTAGTGTGCTTTTTCCTTGATTGTGATATTTTCTTAGGTATAAGAGAAAATAAAGTTAAAACTTCCTTCTCGAATACTTCAGAAAGTTTGGTAGGATTTGACTCAGATGGGTTATATCCAAGTAATTTTGTAAAATAAGGATTAGTATGTAAGATGAGATCTTTTCTTACAATTACAATACCTACAGTAGACTGTTCGAAAATACTTTTATAACGCTTTTCTAATAGTAGTTTCTCCTGTTGTATTTTTGTGATCTTTGTGATATCCTGAAGGATTACATAGCGCCCTACTAGTTTTGATTTTTCATAGATACCTAGTAAGGTTAAATTCACACGTACCCTGCCGCCATCTTTTCTACGAATCGATGTTTCTAGCTGTAGTATACCTGTGATTCCTTTTTCTAGTTTTTTTACTTCGGCTTTTACCTTTGGAATTTCAGCGGGGTCTATTAGATCAAAACCAGTCTTACCCGATAGGTCTGTAATACTATAATTTGTTAATTGAGAAAACTTTGCATTTACATTTACAAATTTGTTTTTGTAAAATTGTGCAAATGCAATCTCATTATAATTAAAAAATATATTAAACTCATTTTCAATTCTTAATCTATCTATTTCTGGTTTACTAATGTTATTATTATTATAAACACCTACTAGATAATGACTAAATTGTAATATGGGTAAGCTTAATGTTTCATATAGCTTTTTATGATTGGTCTTGCCTTTTTTTCCGATAATAAAAATCAAATTTTCATGTGCTCGGTAAATGTGGTAATCATAACAAGCTTTTTTATAGATATTATTTAGCCTTTTACAGATAACTCTAGATTTTGGAATATATTCTTCCGCATTTACTTTTTTACAAACTTTAAAGATTTCTTCGAGATCTTTCTGAGACCTACTTTTTTTATAGTTAGAAATATAGTGATATTTGTCATAACTATCTATGTATATACCTTCCCTAATATCGAGCTCAAAATGTGTAGCAAGTAAGTCTATGACCTTTGTTGTATTCACAAGAGCACTGTCTCTGGGGTCCCAGATACTAGACAGTTTTTGCGGATCATTCAAGGAATTGTTTTTTATCATGCTTTAATTAGACTACTATTAATTTATATAAGAATAACAAAGATTTACCGTAAGATAAAAAAGAATCAATACGGTAGCTGTTTAATATAAGGTCTGATGCATGTATAAATCTACGTTTAGCTAGTGCTTTCTGGATATACTGATATTCTTTATGGTAAATACTAAACTTAGATACCTAAAATTACCTAACTATATCCATACATTGATCTAAGAAAACTTACAGTTAGACTACAATATCCCACAAAATTACTACTATGAATAACATTAATTTCAAATATTAATTTTTTCCTTTTTTTTAAGGGTATTCGTTTTAGCGGACATCTTATAGGAAATAGAGTAAAATGATGAATACAACTAAATTTTTGGCATTAAATGATATTCCATTACTTTCTGTACTTACAAATTCAGAGGTACAGAAGCTCGCCAACGAGGTAATTATTAAGAATTATAAAAAAGATGAGCTTGTATATCATGATAAAGCCATGATAAACTATGTCTATATATTAGATAAGGGTACAGTAAAACTTGCTCAATCTACTAGCGATGACAAAATTATGATAAAAGATATACTGTATTCTAGCGCGCTTTTTGGAGAAAACATATTTGTTCAGAAAAAACTAAGGACTGAATATGCTCAGGCTATGGAGAACAGTACAATTATTGCAATTCCCGCCAAGGCTTTTCAAGTATTGTTTAGTACTAATCATGATTTTGCCTTGCAGGTTACTCAAGTAATCATAGAACGTTTAAAGAATATAGAGACGAGAATTCATAATTTTGTTTTCTTAAAAGCAAAATCGAGAATCGCAGAATTTATAAAGAAAACGGCATCGCTCAAAGGTATCAAGATCGGGATAGACGAGGTACTTGTTAATCATGGGATGTCTCATAAAGATATATCGTATGTTACAGACACCTCTCGACAGACTGTGGCAAGGGTGTTAGGAGATCTGAAAAGAGCTAATATTATTCACTTTAGTGATAGAAAACCTGGTAAGATTTTGATAAGAGATATGATGGCGCTTAATTAGAACCGATGCCTTCATTGAGTCCTAATCCTAGGGCTTTCATTCCCATTTCTCTCAGCTCTCTGTTATAACTGCTGCCATCTTTTCTAACAAGTTGTCTTCCTTTTGCATCTAGAAATAATAGAGTAGGATACTGATTAATACCATAAATTACGGAAATATCAGGTCCTTCACCTTTTTCAGCATTTATTTTTACATTCAGAAAGTTATCATTTAGAAATTTGGCCATAGGCTTATCCGAAAACACCTCTTCATCCATTATTTTACATGGAAGGCACCATTCCGTGTAGACTTCAAGAAAAATAAGCTGATCATTTGCTTCAGCTTGATCCAGAATCCCAGAAAAAAGTTGGTCAGGAATAAAATTAACTAATGTGTTCTGTTTCTTAGTTATTACTTGCTGTTGCTTGCATGATGATACAAGTGTAATGGCTAAAAAGAAGAGAATTATATTATTTATTTTTATCATTTATAATACGATGTTATTCAGGGTCTTATAAAAATAGTTGATTTTTTTTAATTATCTAGTTTCTTTTGAATTTTTCTATAGATTCGTACTTTATTTGCAGCATGTCATGCAAGGCTTTACTAATATCCCATCCTAATTTTCCCTCTAAAAAGCCTAGATAGATGACGTAAGATCTAAAAAAACGCCATTTAGGGTTTATATATTTCTTGAATATGCTAATAGTTTTATTATTAGTGCTCATTCCTTCAGCACCTAAAAATGCATACTGCTTATATTTTTCTCTAAGATCAGAAATAGAATTATAGGAATAATGTAGAATCCTGCCTTCACATTTTACCGTTTTAGTAACATTTTCTAAGCTTAATTGTTCGTGTACTATCTTGTCATTCCACTTGACCTCTAGCTTATTAAAAAGTCTTTTTTTCCACTTAGCTCGGAGTTCTGTATACTTAACAGCCCTATTTCCCACATGATCAGTAAGTTTGAAGCTATATATCTGAGTCTTTATCAGTTGGAGATGTATTATAGAATTAGCCATTTCTGCGGATATCCGCTCGTCTGCGTCTAATGATAATATCCAGTCATATCTGGCCATCTTGTTGCCATAATTTTTATTGGGTCCATATCCTAACCAAGGTTTAACAAAAGTTTTTGCTCCCAGAGACTTAGCTAGGGATACGGTACGGTCCCTACTTTCTGCATCTACTACAATAATATCATCACTTATCTGTTTAGCTGACTTAATAAACGATTCGATTTCTTTTTCCTCATTTTTAGTAATGACAACTATCGATATCTGCTTGTCAGACTTTTCTCGCATATGCTATAAAATGTGGATTCAACATATCTTCTTTGTTATATAGCAAGGGTTTCTGAGTGTTATAATCGATAACACTTCCTCCTGCATTCCTCAGTATAGCATCGGCAGCTGCAGTATCCCATTCCATGGTAGGTGCTAATCTAGGATATACCTGTGCCTGACCTTCGGCTAGAATAAGAAATTTTAAAGAGCTGCCCTTAGATATTTTTTGATGTTGATCAAATTTCGAAATAAATGCATTTGTCTCCTCATTAAGATGAGATCTAGAGCATACTATCGTAAGAAACGACTCATCTGTTCTGAAAAATCCACTATCTACTTTAGTGGTGATATTATTACTTATTTTATAAGCACCCATACCCTCCATTCCATAAAATAAGACATCTTTTGCTGGAACATAGACTATACCTAGAACAGGTCTTTGTTTGTGGATAAGTGCTATATTGACAGTAAATTCACCGTTTTTCTTAATAAACTCTTTAGTACCATCTAAGGGGTCTACTAGCCAGAAATATTCGTATCCCTTTCGCTCGTCATAAGATATTAGCTTGTTCTCCTCGGATATGATTGGGTAGGAGGGGCTTAGTTTCTCTAGATGGTCACATATGATTTTGTTTGCAGCTAGGTCGGCTTTAGTAAGTGGCGAGTTATCTTCTTTTTGCTCAATGCTAAAATCTTCAGCAGGATCTAAATAGATATTCATGATAGCCTCTCCCGCCTTGATAGCTATCGTTTGTATTGCTTCGAGCTGATTTTTTATCTTTTCCATGGAGAAGTTTTGCTTCGTTGTAAGATTGTAAAAATAACAAATCTTGATTAATGATAAATCTGAATCTTAATATACATAAGTTACTTAATATCAGTCATTTATATATTTCGTAGTGACTATCAGAGAATGAATAACACAAAAACTCATTAGATATTATTCAAATTTGTAGTATAAATTGTTGTAAATTTGAATTACAGTCATTGGGTGTCTGTAATTTCGTTGCCTTGTCGAACAATCTTTTCGACAAGGTTTTTTTATTTTGCAACGTTTTCTATCTAGTTACCTCAATTAAACCAGGATCAATATAATAAGGATGAAAATACTGTTTGGGCTTTTAATATTTTTCTACTTTTCTCCCTCTATTACTGGACAAGCTGACTTTGCAAGACACCAATATAAGATCAACGTAAGTCTAGATACCTCTAAGCACAGTATTACAGGCCAGTCAATAATCAACTATTATAATAATACGGGTAACGAAATAGATGCAATCTATATTCATCTATGGGCGAATGCTTATTCTAACAATAGTTCTCCTCTAGCAACGCAGATGTTAGAAATGGGATTAACAGACATATATTTCCAAAAGAAAAAAAATAGAGGGGCTTATCGAGATATTCTCTTTATGGATAATAATCAAAATGCTCTAAATATGGAATACCAGGATGAGAGCCAAGAGATTGTCAAATTATACTTACCTAAAGCTCTGGCAGCGGGAGATCGAGTAAGTATCTTTTGTGATTTCACGATTCAGCTTCCTGATCTTTTATCACGTATGGGCTTTAAGAAGAACTATTATCAGGTATGCCAATGGTATCCTAAGGTTGCTAGGTATGATGATAACAGGTGGCATACGATGCCTTACTTACATGTAGGAGAGTATTACAGTGACTTTGCGGATTATGATGTAAAAATACGGGTACCCGATGGATTTCAGATTGCAGCAACAGGAACAGAGGAATCATCTATGTCTGGTCATTATACTGCAGAAAATGTTACTGATTTTGCTTGGTTTTCCTCATCAGAGTTTAGCATAGAGAAAGAAACTATAGCATTAGGAGCTAAATCCATAAATCTCCAAGTTGTAAAACATCAGGACAGCGAGACATGGGATGAGTCTATGAATTTTCTGAAACGAGCGATGCAGTTCTACTCAGAAGAGGTCGGAGTCTATCCTTATGATGATGTAAAAGTAGTACTAGCAGATGCAGCAGGAGATAGTGGTATGGAATATCCTACAATTACGGTTATAGGAAATACGAAAGAAAAGGAAATAGTAGATCATCTCATTGCGCATGAGGTAGGTCATAACTGGTTCTATGGTGCCTTATCTTCTGACGAAAGAAGATTCCCCTGGATGGACGAGGGCATAAATTCTTTCTACGATCATAAGTATCATGCAGCACACTATAATAAGTTGCCATATGATAATTCTGTTCCTAAGCGATTCAGAGATGATGATGTAGATTATGAAACTTCTTATTCGCTGATAGGTGCAGTTCTGAATAATCAGCTAAGGTCTGGAAAATCGAGTTCATCAGATCTGCATGCTTCTTCTTATTCAGCCCTAAATTATGGCTTAAGTATATATGAAAAACCAGCGCAAGCATTTCTATATTTAGAAGATTACTTAGGAGAAAATATCTTCCGGGATTGTGTCAAAGTGTATTATGAGCAATACAAGTTTTCACATCCCTCCCCAATGGATATGGAGCGCATATTCGAGGAACAGAGCGGTAAGAATTTATCTTGGTTTTTTAAGGGATTTATTACTAAGCCTACAGGTATGGATTATGGAATTTCTGAAATAGATAAAGATAGCCGTACTATAGAGTTAGAGAATAAGGGAGATATAGAAGCTCCCCTAAAGATTTCTTTGCTGAAGAATAATGAGCTTATCAAAGAAGAATGGATAGAAGGGTTTTCGGACCGCTACAGCTACGCATTTGGTGGTGTAGAATTTGATCATGTAAAAATTAACAGAGGCTTATATACGCTAGACGAAAATAGAAGGAATGATGCTTATAAGACGACAGGTATTTTCAAATATAGTAAGAAGAAAAAACTAGGCTTTATGGGAGGTATAGGTAAGCCTGAGCAATCAGATATATTCTATTCTCCATATTTTTCCTATAACACACATGATCAGTTTTCTCTAGGCATAGGATTATATAATCCTATTGTCCCTACAGGACGACTTAAGTATTTTCTAGCACCAGCTTATGCTACAGGCTCTCAGCAGCTAGTCGGACTGGCGAAGGTGTCCTATGATATTATAGAAGATAATGGTAAATTCAGAAAGGGCATTGCATCTTTAAGTCTTAAAAGATATTCTTATAGTAGTAACGAGGAAAATGATTTTGATTTACAATATACTAGACTAGTGCCTGCATTTCGGCTATATCTAAAAAGTGATAGTAAGAAAAAACTAACCAGCTATTTCCAACTTAGATCTATTCAGTTGTTTGAGAAAGTAGCAGCGTTTAGGGAAGCTGGAATAAGCTTTACAGACAAGCATAGTTCTATTCAGGAATTACAATACGTACATTGGTTACAAGACGGATTTTCTCCGTACAGGTGGGATGTGTCACTGGAGCAGCAGAGTTATAGGTCGTTTGATGATCAGCTAGCTTCTTATGTAAAGCTGAGTTCAACTTTTGATTACTCTTACCTATACAAGAAGGATAAGAAGTTTTTCTTTAGAATGCATGGAGCCTATTTTTTACAAAATACGATGAGGGAGTCAGGTAATTTCTCTAGCAGGTTCTCTCGGGGTAGCATAGCTTTAATGAGCCAAAGCTTTAATGATTACAGATATGATGATTTCTTTGTAGGTAGAAATAATCAGACAGGTTTCTCTTCCAGACAAATTGCTATGAACCAAGGAGGATTTAAGAATGCGCTAAGTAGTGCTCACAGCATTGGACAGTCTAATGATTTTGCCTTTGCAATGAATCTGAAAATAGATATGCCCTTTAAGATATTGCCCATTCCTCTAAGGCCATATATAGACCTGGGATATTATTCTTCTAAAGCTAGTGTAGTAGACCCTTTTGTGGGAAAATTTCTATATAGTGGTGGTCTAGCTATAGAACTAGGAGATGGATTCTTAGGGATATATATTCCGCTTATTAATTCGTCAGATATATCTAATATCTACGCTACACAGACCTTCTTAAGTCGTATAAGTTTTAGCTTTAATCTTAATAAGTTAGACCCATGGGAAGCTATAGAGAATATTAATTTTTAGCGTATAGATAACTACTAAGCTTTGATATATTTAGCGAGTGCCACATCTAGTTGCTCAGGAGTTTTGTACCCTACAATCTTATCGATTACTTGCATGTTCTCATCTAATATGACGAGACATGGATAACCTCTGACAGCAAAATAGCTAGACAACTGATGTTGTGCATTCCTTCTAGTTGCTTTTGCCGGATCATATCTAGGGTTGGCATATTGCTTACCCATGAAGTTTATTTCGTCATTACCTTCTGCATTGAACTTAACAGCATGGAAATTTTTACTTATCTTATTGATTGTAGCAGGATCTACAAAAGTTTTCTTGTCCATCATTTTACAAGGTCCACACCATGGCGTATATACGTCTACGAGTACTGGCTTAGATTTCTTTTTTACTAAACTTTCTACATCACTTAGAGATACCCAGTTTATTTCTGTATAGTTTTCTGGCTCCGCTTGCTTACAAGAACTTACAGAAAAAATCATAAGTAAAGTAAATGCTAAGAAACATGTAGAAGGAATAAATTTTTTCATAGTGAAATTCATATTAAATAATACTTTAATGTATAAATATAAAGCTAATATAAAGTAAACTGTAAGTATGGATTACAATTTTTTTTCGTTTTAATTAATTTATAACAGTTTTCAGACCTTATCGATATCTTTCTGCAGTACCTTGGGCAACATTTACAATAACCTCCACAGCTTTCATCATGGATTCTACAGGAACAAACTCATGTCTCCCGTGGAAATTATGACCTCCTGCAAAAATATTAGGACAGGGTAATCCCATGAAAGAAAGTTGAGATCCATCTGTACCTCCTCTTATAGGTTTAGTGATAGGTTCTATGCCAGCTTTGATAATAGCATCTCTTGCTATATCTACAATATGCATTACGGGCAAGATCTTTTCTTTCATATTATAATACTGATCTGACATCTCCAGCTGTATGATCTCTTTGCCGTATTCCTTATTGACCTGATCGACACAGTTTCTCATGAAAGTTTTTCTTTCTTCAAATTTAGATTTGTCATGATCTCTAATAATATATTGTAATATGGTTTGCTCCACAGAAGCATCCATGAGATGAAGGTGGTAGAACCCTTCATAACCGTCTGTCTTTTCGGGGATTTCATCCGATGGAAACATGGCTATAAATTTATTGGCAATAAGCATAGAGTTAAGCATCTGATTTTTGGCAGATCCTGGATGTACTATCTTTCCTTTGAATGTCAATTTAGCTCCTGCAGCATTGAAATTTTCATATTCTATTTCACCGACCTGACTTCCATCCATGGTATATGCCCATGCTGCACCGAATTTTTCTACATCGAACATCTTAGCTCCTTTTCCTACTTCCTCATCTGGCGTGAAACATATTCTGATCTGACCATGTTTTATTTCAGGATGCTTAATAAGGTACTCCATTGCACAGACGATTTCTGTCACGCCTGCCTTGTCATCTGCACCTAGTAGGGTAGTACCATCTGTCGTAATAATCGTATTTCCGTGGTATAGATTGAGTTCAGGAAATTCTTTAGGTGATAATATAATATCTTCTTCTTTATTGAGTATGATATCTTGTCCTTGGTAGTTAGGATGCACTTGCGGATTGACATTAGCACCAGTGAAGTCAGGGCTGGTATCTATATGGGACACAAAGCCTACGGTCGGTACCTCATAATCTATATTAGATGGAAGGGTGGCTGTAATGTAGCACATATCATTAAGCATGACATCCTGCATACCTATTTCTATGAGTTCTTTTTCTAGAATTTTGGCAAGATCCCACTGGTTATCACTACTGGGGTAGGCTGGATTATTAGGATCCGACTCCGTATCTATTCTTACGTATTTCAGAAATCTATCTATAAGCTCTTGCATCTTCTTTGAATATTTTATTTCTTAATATTTATCATTGCTTTCAGAATTCATCAAGGAGAAAGTCTATCTATAGACCAGCCGCTATCAGTTCCAGAAAAGAGTATTCTATCATGCAACCTACTTTGTCTTCCTTGCCAAAACTCTATTGACTCTATTTCTATATGATATCCTCCCCAGTAGTCTGGTTTGCTTATCATTTCCTGCTCCTTATAAAGCGTAGCGAGATTTTCTAACTTTTCCTCAAGTATTGTTCTATTCTCGATTACAGTGCTCTGATGTGAGACAAGTGCTCCTAGTTGGCTTTCCTTAGGTCTAGACTGGAAATAGCTAGAGGATTTCTCATCAGAGATACGCTTTGCAGTGCCTTCTATGCGGACCTGTCTCTGTAATTCTAACCAGTTAAAAACAATAGCAACATCATTATTTGACGCTATTTCTCTTCCTTTTCTACTCTCATAATTGGTATAAAAAATTATTCCAGTCGCTGAGATTTCCTTTAACAATACAATTCTTGCGGAGGGTTTCCCCTTTTCAGAAACAGTGGCTAGGCACATTGCATTAGGTTCTGGAACTTTCGCATTGATCGCTTCATTTACCCAATTAACTAACTGAGCAATAGGGTCCTTCAGCACATCTTTTTTCGACAAGCTTCCTTTCTTATATTGTTCCCTCAGATTTGTAATATCCATAATACTAATTTGTAGAAGAACTGCTAAATAATCTTCCTGTAAATCTTTTTATGAGATAAGCTAACCAGTACATCACAGGAACAACCACTAAGGTAAGAAAAGTTGCAAAGGAAAGACCATATACGACCGTCCATGCCATGGGACCCCAAACCGCTGCATTATCACCACCCACAAAAAACTGGGGATCTAGATCAGATAGGAACGTAAAGAAATTGACATTAAACCCTGTTGCAAGAGGGATAAGACTTAGCACAGTCGTTATAGCTGTTAGTAATACAGGTCTCAGTCTTATAGAACCTCCTTGTATAATACCTTCTTTTACTTCATCCTTAGTCAGTTGCATCATACTTTCATATCCATTAGATTTGAGTTTATCTTTTATCAGCATGTCAATATAATCTATGAGCACGATGGCATTATTGACTACGATTCCAGCCAAAGATATAATTCCTATTCCACTCATCACTATATACAGATGAGAACCATCTAGTACATAACCTAGAAAAACGCCTATAGTACTGAAGAGAATGGATAAAACAATGATAAACGGACTTATTATAGAATTGAATTGTGCAACAAGGATGATAAAAATTACGAAAATAGCCACCACAAATGCGCTAGTCAAAAAGGCCATATCTTCCGCTTGTTGTTCTTGCTGACCTGTAAAATCATAAGTAACATTCTCTGGCATATCTATCTCTTCTATTTTCTCCTTGAGCAGATCGACAATCTCGTTAGAATTATAGTCATCGGTAACATTGGAAAAGATAGTAATTACTCTATCAGAATCTTTTCTTTTTATAGAGCTATAGGTAGAAGAATAATTATAATCCGCAACAGCAGAAATAGGTACCTGAGTAATTCTCCCATTTGCTGGATTTCTGAAAGTTACTTTCTGGTTCATTAGATCTGTTATAGAATTTCTATTATTCTCTTGCATCCTTACCATGATAGGATATTCGTCCTCACCGTCCTTAAACTTAGATACTTCCTTGCCAAATAATGCTGTACGTAAGGTAGAGGCAATACTGAAAGTAGATAACTCGTATCTACGTGCTGATGCTCGGTCAATGTTGATGCCTAGTTCTGGTTTTCCTAATTTGACATCTGTCTGAAATTCCTCAACGCCAGGGATTTCTAGGCTTTTAAAATAATTCATTACTGTCTGCGACATGAGGATTAGAGAATCTAGATCGCTAGACTTAAGTTCTAGATTGATCGGTTTGCCAGCAGGAGGACCACTAGCGTTTTGGTCCACATATAAGCTTACACCTGGATAGCCTTTAGTGGCTTCTCTTATATCTGACATGACATCTCTAGAAGAGATCTTATTAGCTCTATTTCCTTCTTCATGACGCTCGTCTTCTTTTACGAAGGTCACCGTTATTCTTGCTCTATTAGGGGTTACCCCAGGTTCAGGTGGTGAGTTAGGATCTGCTGTATTTTCTCCTATCTGCGTTAATACAGATTTGACAATATGTCGTTTATCCTTGATAACCTCCTCTATGCGTTCTTCTACAAGCTTCGTGATTTTATCTGTTTCTTTGATATCTTTCCCCAGAGGTAGATCGACAAACACATTTACAAACACAGGATCTGGTTTAGGAAAAAGTTCTACTTTAGGTGCGTTGTTTTTCATTAAGAACATAGCAAATATCAGTAAGGCGAATGTTCCTAAAAAAATCAAGAAGGGGAAAAATCCTGATAGAGATTTTCTAATAAACTTATTATAAGCTCGCTCTAATTTTGGTAGTAATCGTTGCTGGAAAAAGTAAGAACCCGGCTTAAAAATAAAATGGTTTACCAGAGAAAGTATAAGTACAATAGCAAGGATATTACGTAACCATAGTACTCCTGCTACTTGCGCACCGATAGATAGCACTAATAAGAAAAGACTGGCAATGATAAGATTTCTAAAAGTTCTTTTAGCACTAGCGGTAGCTCTAGTCTTCGCTTCTATCTTCATAAACCGTGAAGTAAATACTGGATTTATTACCAGCGCAACGAACAGAGATGAACTCAGAACAATAATCAGTGTTATAGGCAGATACTTCATGAACTGTCCCATAATGCCAGGCCAGAAAGCTAGAGGTATAAATGCTGCTAGGGTAGTAGCTGTAGATGCAATAATTGGCATGGCTACTTCTCCTGCACCAGCTTTCGCGGCGGTAATGCCATCATAACCATTGTCCATGTATCTATATATATTCTCTACCACAACAATGGCATTATCTACTAATAGACCCAAGGCAATAATCATGGCAAACAATACCACAATATTCATCGTTGTACCCATAATAGATAGGATAAGAATTCCTGTAAGCATGGAAAGTGGAATGGCTAATCCTACAAAGGCCGCATTCCTTAGTCCTAGAAAAAACAGAAGGATAAGCACGACAAGTATAACGCCTGATATGATACTGTTCTCTAGATTATTTACTTGGTTTCTGGTATCTATAGATAGATCATTGAACAAGGTGATATTGATCTCATCAGGAAGATTAACCTTTGAAGCTTCCAGAAGATCATTTATTTTATCGGCTGCGGATAATAAGTTTTCTCCCTTCTTTTTTATTACGTCTAGAGAAATTACAGGTGCACCATCTACTCTTGCAATACTGGTCTGCTCTTTCCACGCATATTCTACATCAGCGATATCCTTAAGATATATAGGTCGCTGGTTTTCACTTTTTATAATGATATCATTTAGCTCACTTACTTCTTCGAATTGTCCTACAATCCTTACCGCTCTTTTGAATCCGTTGTTTAGTAACTCACCGGCAGACATCGTCATGTTTTCTGATGCTATAGCGTTTTCGATATCTGTGAAGGAAACTTTAGTGCTTTGCATTTTGGTAACGTCTACATTGATGTTGACTTCTCGTTCACTAGCACCTTTTAGGTTTACCTGGGATACTTCCTTGAGTGCTTCTATCTTATCTTGGATGTACTCAGCATGTTCTTTTAGTTCCTGCTTGTTGAACGGTCCAGAAACATTTACAGACATAATAGGAAGATCTGTAAATTTTATCTCTAGCACTTCAGGATCTTGATCTAGGTCTGTGGGGAGTTCTGCTTTGGCTTTATCTACTGCATCTTTTACTTTTCTCACTGCATCCTCCATGGGTATTTCTGAAATAAATTCAGCTATAATTACAGAAAAATCTTGAACGGAAGAAGAGCTAACTGTTTTGATTTCATTAATAGATTCTATTTCTTTTTCCAGTGGTCTAGTTATAAGATTTTCTATCTCTACTGCGGAGTTACCAAAGTAGGGCGTGTTGATAAATATCGTAGGTAAGGAAGCATCGGGATACTGTTCCTTAGGCATCTTAATGTAAGACTGTACTCCGAATAGCAGAATCATAAAGGTCAGCAGAAATATACTTGTTCTATTATCTACGGCGAAGCTGGTTAGCCTAAACTCTCTTATTGTGCTCTTTATTTTTTCCATATTTCTAGGGCTTATTTAGCTAAGGCAATAAGGTTTCCGTCTGATAGAGATCTTGCGCCATCTAGTATGACCAGATCATTTATTTTTATTCCTTCCTCTATGACAATCTTGTTTTCATAACTTTCCCCCAGTACGACATTTATTTTTTTTGCTATGAGTAGGGAGTCTTTTTGCTGGGCTATAAATATAAATTGTTTGCCATTTACATCTTCTTGGACTAGATCGGAAGCCAGGACGATTGCTTCTGCTTTAGAGTAGTTGTTAATCTTGACTTCTGCAAGCAAATTTGGTTTTAGCATACCGCTTTTGTTATCGGTATAAATTTCTATTTTGAAAGTTCTGTTACTGGGATCTATAGATCTTCCCAGCATCGTTATGCTAGAATTTATTTCTTTATCTAGGGCTGGAAAATAGACGGACACTTGATCCCCTTTTTTTACAGTTCCCAGATAATTTTCTGGAAGATCAGCTACAATTTTCACCTTTCGAGTATTGAGAATGGAAAGTATAGGCATGCCAGGAGACGTCATCTCACCAGCCTTTGCAAATTCCATATCTATATAGCCACTGATAGGTGCATAGACATTCTTCTTGCCCAGCTGAAACTTAAGCGTTTCCATACTTTTTTCTAATCTTTCTTTATTGTTTTTTGCCTCTAGTAATTGTATCTCAGAACCGATATTTTTTTCCCATAATCTATTCTGTCTTTCATAGACAGTCTTGGCTAGGCTATGAGTTGTTTCTATTTCGGAGAGTTGTTTCTCTATGGATTCTAGATCTACTGTTGCGAGCAGCTTTCCTCTAGCTACATAATCACCTTCTTTTGCGTATACATTGATGAGTCTGCCACCTACTTCGCTACTTGCATTTACATAATCTTCTGATACAACATTAGCTTGTATGTCTACGTACTTGTAGAATGATTCTATTGCTACAGTATCTAGGGTAACCAGTGTTCTCTTTTTGACTTTTTTGGGAGCGGCTGCATCTATTTGATCCTCTATTATTTTGATTGTTGCCTTTAGTTCTTTTAGCTCTTTTTTCTTTAGAGTTAAGAACTCTTTTTTTCCTGCAAGATCGGCTGGTACGGTTTGCGTTTCTTCAGTACCGCAACTGCTCGCCATCATAATGATGATTATCGCAGAATATATTAAGTATGAATTAATTCTTGATGTATCCATTATATAGTTATTTCGAGGTAGATAATTTTTATAAGGTTCCTTTAGCAATTTCTATATCAGTCTTAGCAATCAGTAAGTCGTATAGTGAATTTATATATTTACTCTGTGCTTCGAATAATGAAGATTCTGCTTGCGTTATCTCTAGACTAGAACCTACGCCTTCTTTATATTTTATAACTGTTTTATTGTAAATGTCATTGGTTATTTCTAATCCTCTTAGTGCGTTGTCAAGGGCTCTTTTCGCATTAAGGTATATAAGTTTAGCGTTTCTGATCTGGAGCGCTATACCTTTTTCGAACTGAGTTTTTTCTATGTCTGCTTTCTGTATAGTTATGTCTCTTTGTTGTATTTGTGCTTTCTTTTCATTGCCGTCATAGATCGGAATATTTAGCGATAAGGCGACAAAAGCATTAGGAAGGATACCTGCTTCAGTACCATCAAAAAGATTATTTCTTTGTAGTGAACCTGCTACGCCAATTCTACTTGTAAGATTAGGTAGATATCCTTTTTGTATTCTTAGTTTATCTAGTTCATTAAGTTTTTGACCTGTCAATATTTGATCATATTCTGCTCTTAGATTGTAATCTATTTCTTCTTCTATATCTATATTTTGAATTTTAAATAAATTGACAAGTGTTTCTAAATCCTCGCTGGTTTTTATTTCTTGATTGTTAGGGTAGTTCATCTGAAACTTGAGCAAATTATAATTGATTTCCTGCAGCTGTTTCATTTTCTCTTTTTCTGTAAGTAAATTTTCTACTGTAAGATCTATCCTAGAAACATCTAGCTGCTCTACAAAACCAGCTTCGTAGAAAGCTTGCGTTTCGTTTCTAAGCTTCATGATGTTGTCGAGGTTATCGTTAATGATCTTAGCATTTTCTTCTAATATGAGCGTGTTCATATACGCCTTTGTAACATTAGCTCTTATGCCTTGCTCTGTGATTGCTGACGACTTGGAGGTAAGTTCTTTGAAAAGTTTAGCTCCTCTAAGTCCTACTAGGTAAGATCCATCAAAGAGTAACCAGCTTGCATCTAATCCCCCACTGAGCGCATGATTAGTCTGAAAGGTTAACTCAAATATTTCTGGTTCTCCTAGGTTTCTCTCAGGGATAACTTGTTCCTGAAAGAGAACGCCATACACAGAGGGAGAGATAAAATCTGGTACAGGGTTTATTGCTTTTAGAAAGTTGTATTGGTAATTCAGCGATCCAGAAACTTTAGGCAGCCCTATGGACTTAAACTCTTTTACGCTAGCAGCAGCATTCTGTACATCTAACTCATCTATGGCTAGGTCATCGCTATGATCTAATGCATATTGTATGGCTTGCTCTAGCGTGAAAGACTCTTGAGCGATGCTTATTTGTGATATACAGACGAGAAGATATATGAAAAATTTATTTCCCATTTAGCACATATTTTTTTTCGAGAATAGTTAATTGTTTTAGGCCTTTAGCATTTACTATGCCGTGCAGATGGTATAGTATCTTCTGAGCATAGAGGGCTATCATGGAGTGTTTTTTCAGTGGAAAAACTTCTTCGTTTGTAAGCAATTCCATATTAGAAATATAGATTTTTGAGATAACAAATGGATTAATATTATCTCTATATAATCCTTCTTTTATCCCTCTTTCTATATTAAGCTTTATCGTTTTTTCTATAAATCCATGATGTTCTGTTTCTATTATTTCCCAGCTACCACGATGATACTTTTTCAGATCGTAGGTGATAGAAGGTTTCATGCCTCTCATAAATGTATTGACATGATTCGTAATTTTAAACATAACCTCTAGAGCATTTTTAGACTCTATTTCTATATGATGGATGATCTGTGATTCCTCTTTTACATGATCCTTCACAACTTCCTTTACTAAGATATCTTTAGAGCCTACAACGGTATAGAGTGTCTTTTTAGATATTCCTAGTTCCCTAGCAATATCATCCATGCTGATACTTTTTATGCCGTATTTTAGAAATAGCATTTTCGAGACGCGAATTATATTTTCTCTTTGTTCCATTTGTATGTAAATATATGGATAATAAATCACGGAAACTATAATTGTTCTGAAAGTTTCCATAGTTTTCATACAAATTTATAGAAAACCTTAGATAAATGGCGATTCTTATGAGCTGATTGGTTTTCTATTATGCGTATCTCACTATTATTTATGTATTTTGTGTATAAAATAAATTTGATTTTGAAAAGTAATCAGCACCGTGTGTTAGGTATTATGTCAGGTAGTTCTCTAGATGGTATTGACCTTGCCTATTGTGATTTCAGATATGAAAATACAAACCTTGTTCAATGGGAGTTAGGACAAACGCAGTGCTTTGATATTCCTGAAAATATTAAACAGGAGGTTAGAGATTATGGTCGGCTAGATCCGAAAGAAATGATGTTGCTAGAAAGAAAATTTACGCTCTTATGCAAGGATGCTGTCAGTTCATTTTTAGAGGATTATAAGTTAGTTGTAGACTTTATAGGTTTGCACGGACAGACCCTATTTCATTGTCCAGAGGAAGGTATCACTTATCAGTTAGGCGATGGTAAGTTGTTGCAATATCTAATCGATATACCTGTGATTTCGAATTTTAGAAAAGAGGATATAATAGAAGGAGGACAGGGAACACCTATGGCACCACTTGCAGATAAGTATCTATTCTCTGGATCAGATGTGTATCTTAATCTCGGCGGAATTGCTAATATGACCTACTGGAAAGATAAGCTTTGTGTCGCTTATGATTTATTTCCATTTAATCAGTATTTTAATTATTACGCAAAAGCTGAAGGATTAGTATATGATAAAGATGGTGATATAGGTCGTTCAGGCAATTACCAAGATGTGTTAGTAGAATTATTTTCTAGCTTTCCTTACTTTGACAAGCAGGGTGCGAAGTCGCTTGATAATAATTGGATTATGCAAGAGTTTATACCTCAGTCAGAAAAAGCAGACTATTCTGTTGCAGACAAAATGAACAGCTATTATCATTTTTGTGTTAAGCATCTAATGGAAAGGATACCTGGTCATACAGAAAGTATATTTATTACAGGAGGAGGGGCTTATAATAAGTTTTTTATTGACATACTTAGATATGCAAGTGATAAGAAAGGTATAGAAATCATAGTGCCGAAGGATAAGATTGTAGATTACAAAGAGGCTGCCCTGATAGCGCTAGCGGCAAGTTATAAGTGGCTAGGAAAAGAAAATTTTATAGCAAGCGCAACAGGGGCGAGTAAGTCTGTGATAGGCGGAACGATATATCAGTAATGGAAAGTAAGAATGATTACATATTAGTTACGGGCGGAACTGGTTTTTTAGGAGGGCATGTTATTGACAATTTGATTGATTTAGGATTTACAAATATCCATTCTATCTCACGAGCATTATCTGTACAACCTAGGAAAAACATAAATTACCATATCTGTGATATTCTGGATATTCCCGAGCTAGAAGAATATGTAGATCAGGCAGATTACATTATACACACCGCAGGAATAATTTCTTATCAGAAGAAGGATTATCAGAAGATGTTCGATGTCAACGAGAAGGGAACTGAAAATTTACTCAATTTAAGTCTTCTTTCACATGTCAAAAAATTCATTCACATAAGCAGTACAGCAGCATTTGGAAATAGTGGAAAGCAAGAAATTATAGATGAGGCTTACATATGGAATAATAAGAACCATTTTACGCAGTACGGTCTTAGTAAGCATATGGCTGAGATGCAGGTCTGGCGCGCACAAGCAGAGGGTCTTTCTACTATCATTCTGAGTCCATCTCTTATGCTAGGTGCTGGAGACTGGAAAAGAGGAACAGCCTCTATATTTAATACCATATATAGGGGCTTAGATTATTATCCTGCTGGTATTAATGGCATGGTTGATGTCAAAGATGTTGCTCAGCTAGCCTGTGATATGATAGGCAATGGTAAAAGTTCTAATCTCTATATCATCAATGCAGAAAACTTATCTTACCAGAAGTTGTTCGAGAAAATCGCAAGAGCTTTTAACAAGAATATCCCGCATAAAGCAATCACTGGATGGCGTAAGTACCTCGCGCTTATAATAGATTTTTGGAAGAGTGTTTCTTTGAATAGGGAAAGACACTTAAGTCTTGAAAATCTTAGAAATACTGAGCTTGTCAAAACTTATGATAACAGAAAGTTGCTGCAAGATATTCATTACGAATACAGGAGTATTTCTGACACAGTGGATGATGTGGTTCAGAAATACTTGCTAGAAAAGGCTGCTACATAATTTTCTTTTGCTTACATAGGATTGTAATAGAAAATTACTTTTACCAGATTTTCAATAAATTAGATATTATGAAAAGCTATATCTGTTTTAAATGAAACCAAATTATATTTTACTGAGCTAAATGATTATGAAATAATTAATAAATTGACTACTTTAAGTAAGAGATTTAATTTCGCAAAGCCAATAAAATATAATATCTATGAGTGTAAGTACTAAGAACATCAGAAATGTTGTCCTCTTGGGTCATTCTGGTAGTGGTAAAACAACCCTGTCTGAGACCATGTTATTCGAAGCTAAAACGATAAAAAGAAGAGGAACAATACAAGGAAAGTCTACCATATCTGATTATACGAATATCGAACAAGAAAAAGGAAATTCTATATTCAGTACGCTGATGCATGCACGATGGAAGGCTTCTAAAATAAACATAATAGATACACCAGGCTCCGATGATTTCATAGGAGAAGTTGTAAGCAGTATGAAGGTAGCGGATACTGCTATGGTAGTTCTTAATGCTGCAAATGGTGTGGAAGTGGGTACAGAAATATTATGGACCTATATACAAGATTATGATACGCCAGCATTATTTGTTATTAACCAGATGGATCATGATAAGGCAGATTTTGAAAGTACGCTGGAACAGCTGAAAAATAGATTTGGGTCTAATGTGCTAGCCTTACAATTCCCTTATAATTCCGGAATAGGATTTAATAGTATTATAGACGCCCTAAGAATGACCATGTATGTATTCAGAGATGATGGAGGCAAGCCTACGAAAGAAGCCATACCGTCAACTGAGATGGCGAGAGCTCAGGAGATGCATAATGCGCTAGTAGAAGCCGCCGCCGAAAATGATGAGGGGCTTATGGAAAAATTTTTTGATCAGGGGAATCTGTCTGAAGAAGAACTAGCAAAGGGACTGACTATTGCATTAGCTAATCAGGAGATATATCCAGTATTCTGTTGTTCTGCTACTAGGAATATGGGTAGCGGAAGAATAATGGGATTTATAAATGACATTGCCCCTTCTCCAGCGGATAGACCAGAAGCAATGCTAGAGGATGGAAGCACCTTATTGTGCAGTGAAGAGGAAGACACAACCTTGTTTGTCTATAAAACAATATCGGAGCCGCGGGTAGGAATGCTCTCTTACTTTAAGGTCTATGGAGGAAAACTAAATGGAGGTTGCGAACTTGTCAATCAGGATAATAGTTCTAACGAGAGAATTACCCAACTCTATGAGGCAAACGGCAAAGACCGTACAAATGTGGATCAGCTTATTGCTGGAGATATAGGGGTCACGGTCAAACTGAAAAGCACACATAGCAATCAGACCTTATGCGAGAAGGGAGTATATAGAAAAATCAAAAGAATTGACTTCCCTATATCCAGAATAAGAACGGCGATCTCTCCACCTTCTAAAAATGAGATGGAGAAACTGATGAAAGCACTTCATAATATACAAGAGGAGGACCCGACACTTATTCTGGAACAATCTCCTCAGCTTAAGCAGACAATCCTACACGGTCAGGGACAGTTGCACCTAGATCTGATACGGTACAGGATAGAAAAGGTAAATGGCATATCAATGGAGTTTGCTAAGCCTAAAATTCCTTATCGAGAAACTATAACTGTCAGGGCAGATGAATTTTATAGACATAAGAAACAATCAGGAGGTTCTGGTCAGTTTGCAGAGGTGCATATGAGAATAGAGCCATATTACGAAAATATGGATGACCCATCTGATCTAAATGTGAGATCTAAAGATTCGGAAGAATTGCCTTGGGGAGGACATATGCATTTTTACTGGTGTATTGTGGGGGGTTCCATAGATTCTAAATATATAAATGCCATCAAGAAAGGAATAATGCAGAAAATGGAAATCGGTCCCCTCACTGGTTCCTGCTGTCAGAATATTAGAGTATGTATCTATGACGGTAAGATGCATTCTGTAGACTCTAATGACATGGCCTTTATGATAGCTTCCATGCAGGCCTTTAAAAATGCTTTTGAAAAAGCAAAACCTAAGTTGCTCGAGCCGATCTATGATCTAGAGATTTTATGTTCAGATACAGTTATGGGGGATGTTATGGGAGACTTGCAGACAAGACGAGCGATGATACTCGGAATAGATGCTGATGGACATTATCAAAAAATAAAGGCTAAAGTTCCATTAGCCGAATTATATAGGTATTCTTCTACGCTACGGTCTATTTCTCAAGGTAGAGCTAAGTTTACTCGAAGCTTTTCTGAGTATATTCCTGTAACGCCAGAAATACAGAAAAAAATTGTAGAGGATGCTAATTCTGAGTTTCAGCTAGCGTAGTTTAAAAATATGAATGATATATATAATCTAATAATTATTGATATATAGTAAGTATATATTTGTAATATACTAGGGTTCAATAAAATAGGACGATATTTGTAATAAGCGCTTAATTCCCTTAAAATGAATACATTAGAGAAATTAATTAAATCTAATTTTAGCTTATAGTTCTCAACAGTAGATGACCTGTCAATTAATGTAGGTAATGTGCTGAAAAGTGTTAAAGAATTATGAAATTACAAGATAACTAGTTAAATTAGCTTCAGAGTTATTATAACTCAAGATTAATCCAGGTTTCATTCTCATTATCTTGGGGTGGTTTCGTATCACCCCTTTTTTTATGACCCTGCTTGATTGTTTTTAAAAAAAACAAATCTAGCCTTTCCAAATCTAGCTTTTCCGACACCAGTGTTGTCGAAATATTACTCTGGAAACTATCTTAATAAAAAATAGCAATCTCAGCCTATTGCTAAGATTGCCATCTGAAAATTTTTCGTAAGCGTAATATTCGTGGTGCTATGCTGATACTGGTGCGCAGAAATGATCAAAAGCCTCCACTAGATTCTGAGCTATCATCTGAGCTGATTTTCCTTCTATATGATGACGTTCTATCATATGCACAAGGTTGCCATCCTTAAACAATGCAATGCAAGGCGATGAAGGAGGATAGGGCAGCATATATTGCCTCGCCTTATGCGTTGCTTCCTTATCTACACCTGCAAATACAGTGTAAGCATTATCAGGTTTAACGCTATGTTGTATAGCCATTTTTGCCGCTGGTCTGGCATTTGCAGCGGCACAGCCGCATACAGAATTGACAACAACAAGCGCCGTTCCAGCGCCGTTTTCTAGGACATCAATAACAGCTTGTTCTGATTCTAGACTTTGAAAACCAAAATCAGTAAGGTCTTTTGCCATCGGTATTGTTAGTTCTCTTGGATACATATCTTATTTATTTTATATAATAATCTTTTTAAGACTTAAATTTGTGCAAATTTACATTCAAATTTAATAAACAGTTGCTTTCATGAAAAAGATTCAACTTTTGCTTGTTTTTATAGTGTTTTGTGTATTCTCTTGTACTAGAGATAGCTTTGAGCCTGTAGAGATCGACTGCACAGAAGAAATATCATATGATAATATGGTAAAAGCTATTATAAATTCTAGTTGTTCTTATTCGGGATGCCACGATGGTGCTGGAGGAATAGGACCTGGGGATTACACGGTATATAATGGTAGATTACTCGCGGATCTAGATAGTGGATCTTTCGAAAGAAGAGTTATCAATCAGAAGGACGATCCATTTGTGGGTATGCCACCGAATAACGAAGTATACGCCTCGTCGGTAAAAGACGATCTCACAGAAGATGAATTAGAAATAATAACTTGTTGGTTGCAATCGGGGTACCCAGAAAACTAAAATTATAAAATGATTAAGACGATATATACTATTTGTTTCTTATTGACAATTGGATATGTTTCAGGTCAGGAAGTAATCCATCAGACTTTTAAGGATACAAGAATAATTAATACGCACTCTACAGAGACCTTGCAGAAGCGCAAGCTAGATTTCAGAGTAGCGCACAGGTTTGGGGATCTTGCGGGAGTTGCGGGAGGATGGCAAACCTTTTATGGTTTAGAGAATGCTAGTGATGTGGGGATAGGGTTTGACTATGGTCTGACAGATAATACAATGATAGGCATCCATAGGACTAAAGGCTCTTCAGATCTAAGACAGAATGTACATGGTCTGATGAAGATTAGACTCATGAGGCAAGAGAAAGGTGGAAATAAGCCTTTTAGTCTTGCTGTATTGGGTATGGGGTCTTTTTCTACTATGCCAGGAAGTTCTTCAGAAGGTGTTATAACTAACTTTGCGAAGACGGCCCATAGAATGTCTTATCATGTACAGGTATTTTTAGCAAAGAAGTTTGGTGAAAAGATATCGATGCAAGTAGGAGGGGCTTGGACGTACAGGAATTTAGTACCTTCCACTGACCAGAATGATCTCGCAAGTATCTCGGGAGCTTTTAAATATCAGATGAATAGGTCGTTTGGGATAATTATAGATGCTAACTTTCCGTTCTCTAGTATAAGAAATTCTGACGCTGGATATTATGCACCTATAGGTATAGGTCTAGAGTGGGAAACGGGTGGAGGTCATATTTTTCAGCTTAATTTCACAAATGCTACAGGCCTTGCAGAGACAGATTATTTACCCAATACAAGATCTAACTGGGGTGATGGGCAGTACAGATTAGGTTTTACGATTGCTAGACAGTTCAATATGTAAGATTTTTAAGAAAATGTCAATGAAGAAATCAGTTTTTGTATTAATCATAATGGCGGCGATAATCGCTCTAGGATTTATCAATATAGATAAGCTGCCAGCGGTTTCTCCCGAGGACTCTGTGGCTAGTGTTCTCGAAAGTCTGGGTGAGCCATCAGCAAATAAGGTAATGTTATCAGGTGAAAAAGTATCTGCTGAACTAGGTAGGCAAATAGTACATAATGGATTTGCAGAAAAACCTGGAGGCGGGAAAACCAAAAAACAAAGTAAGCATTTTGTATGTACTTCATGCCATAACACAGTAAGAGAAGATCCTAATCTAGCCGTTGCAGATCCACAGGCAAGACTACTTTATACAGCAGAAAAAGGAATTCCCTTCCTACAAGGCTCACCATTATTCGGAGTCGTAAATAGAGAAGAATTCTACAATGATGACTATTATAAGAAGTATGGAGAAGTGGTTATAGATGCCCGTAACGATATAAGAAAGTCTATCCAATTATGTGCAACAGAATGCGCTCAGGGAAGGGCGCTTAAGGACTGGGAGATAGAGTCTATCTTAGCTTATTTCTGGTCTATAGAATTGAAACTAGAGGACCTAAATTTATCCGCGGAAGAATATGATAAGTTAGAGATGGCTATCAATAACCAAGAGACTAGTCCAGAGTTAGTGAAGATGATTAAGTCAAAATATTTACAAAATTCACCAGCTCATTTCATACCACCGCCAGAAAATAGAAAAACAGGCGCTCCTGATATAGTCGGGAATCCAGAAAATGGAGCACTGATCTACGAAAATAGTTGCTTACATTGTCATAAGAACAGAAGGTATTCCTTTCTACACCTAGATCAAGAAAAGATTACGCTTAAGTATATGAGTAAGAAGGCTCCAAAGTACAGCAGACATTCTATATATCAGGTGGTGAGATACGGACTAGAACCTAAGTCGGGAAAAAGATCCTACATGCCTAAGTATCCAGCGGAAAAAATGAGTGTGCAGCAGTTAGAAGACTTGCGTGCATATCTGGATAGTGCATCGTAAGCTGTATGCTCAGAGGTATACATTATTTAATAATTTCTACACACTGACATACAGATGCCCCACAATACTTTTCTATATGGTCTTGTGTGATATCTACTGTTTAGGTATTAACTGAATATAATCTGACTTAAGCTGAACGGCTAGCTCTTTATATTCAGCAGCATTAGGTTCTGTCTTTCCATTATAAGTCCAGGTAAAGTCTTCAGTATTATATCGAGGAAAGACATGAAGGTGGAACTGTCCTGCTTCATTGAAGGCACCACCATTCTGCATGATAGAATATCCTGGAGCCTTGTATTTTTTCTTAAGTAGTTTAACGTGTTGTTTAGCTAGAAATAATATTTTTTGTAGCACCTTATGCGATATTTCATCTATGTCAAGATATTTTCCTTTAGGGACGATGATAACATGACCTTTGCTTATAGAGTTTTGAGCTAAGATTACTTTGGCTATTTTGTCTTCATATATAATAAATCCTTCTGACGCTTCTTCTGTCTTGCCATTTGAAGAAGCACTAGTTATTTTCTTATTTTCATAAGAAATAGAATTTTTACGATCTAGTAAGTGCATGTAAGTGTGTTCTAACTTACCTTTATAATGATTCCATTCATTTATGGTATCTACATCTTCTAGTACTTCCAGTAGTTTGTAACTAATTTTACTTTTCTCTAGTTTTGCTATGGTTTGTTCAAGCACATTTGCTGTACTCCAGTCTATATCTTCGAACAGAGCGGCGTATACCTTAGTCATACCGATCAGATAATAGCCGCCATCTTTTGCCGGGCCTAGGACGACTTCGTTTTTAGCAAGTGCATCATACGCTAGTTTCAGATGTACTTTTTTTATCATAGGGCAGTCACTACCTATGAGCACAACCCGCTCGTGACTGTTTAGTGTAAACTGAAAAGCACTGAGCATTCTCTCTCCTAGATCTTTGCCAAACTGAGCCATCTTATGAAACCCTTTATTGGGCCATAGATCTTGGTCTTCGATGTTCTCAGAATAATAAACGTATTTTTTAGCTTTTATTTTCTTGCTAACATCCTTCGTGTGGTAGGATAATAGTTGATAGGCTTCTAAGGCTTTTGCATCTCCTATATCTTTTGCTAATCTAGTTTTTACTTTCCCTTCTATTGCGTTTTTTACAAAAATAAGTAAGGCTTTATTTTCAATCACTTTCTTCTTTTTTATCGTCTTTCTTTTCTTTAATTCTTACTTGTGTACCGTCCTTTAGTTTTTTAGAGATCGCAGAGTAGGGGGCAGAGATTACTTTCTGTCCTTCTTCTATACCTGCAATTACGTGTATGTACTCATCATTCTGAATACCCGTCGACACATCTACCATAGCTACGGTATCTGCATTGTAGACAAATACTACCTCTTTTAACTCATCATTATCATTGTCATTATCTTCAACTTTTTTTCTCGTAGTAACTGACTGGATAGGGATGCTCATTACATTTTCTAGTACGTTCGTATAGATATCTACAGACGCAGACATCCCAGGTCTGAAAGGGTATCGTGTACCCGTAACCTTATTGTAGGAGTCAGCATCTAATCTTATTTTTACAATAAAGTTTGTTACTTGATCTGAACTTAGAGTCGTCCCTGCGGTGGAGCTTATATTAGCTGCAGAGTTCGCAATTTCTGTCACGATACCATAGAAGGTTTTATCTAGGTAGGCGTCTACTTCTATATCAGCTGTATCTCCCAGGCTTACCTTAAGAATATCATTTTCGCTTATCTCCACTTGTGTTTCCATGGAACTGAGATTAGCTATACGCATCATTTCTGTACCCTGCATCTGAATAGTTCCTACAACACGTTCTCCTTGCTCTACGGATAGACTTGATACGATTCCTGATACAGGAGCTTTTATGGTTGTTCTATTTAGATTTGTCTTTAGTTCTTTTAAGGATGCTACACTACTGCTAACATTAAATCCTGAACCCCTAGCACTTTCCCGGGCTGACTTTAGAGATGCTTCTGCCGCCCTTAGATTAGCCTCTAGACCTTGCAGTGTTGCTTGTGATTGGTCATATTCTACCTGAGAAATAACGCCTTCGTTCTTAAGTTCACTATTCCGTTGGTGTACGGTCCTAGCATTCGATAAGTTGGCGATAATCTGTTCTTTCTGTGCTTTAGCATTTTCTATTTGCGCTTTGGACATGGATTCGGAAGCTTTAGCATTATTTAGTGCTGCTTTTCCTCTTTCTACAGTGGATAGATAGGCTTCTGGATCTATCTTAGCAAGCAACTGGCCTGCGACAACAGAATCTCCTTCAGCTACAAATAGAGAAACGATTTCTCCTGATACATCAGAGGAAATTTTAACCTCAGTTTCTGGAAATATTCTTCCTGATCCTGATACCGTTTCTTTTATCGTTCTTATCTCCGCTTCTACAAACTCTATAGCCTCACCCTTTGGTTTTTCCTTAGCCTTCATGTACGCTAGGCCAGCGAGTGCAATCGCTAGGATGATAAGTATGACGGTAATGAGTATTCTATTTGACTTTTTAGCCATCGTCTAATGTGGATTTAGGTTATAAGAACTATTTTAATGTTAAAGGTTTTCCTAGATAGAAATCTATAATTTTTACTTTGAATACGTAATCATACTTAGCTATGAGTTTATTAATCTCTGCTGAGTCTAATAAGTTCTTAGCTGTAAGATATTCAAAAGTATTTATTACACCTAATTCATGCTGCTTTTCTGAATTCTGGAAAGATGCATTCTGAGAATTATAAGAGGCATTACTTGCTTCGTATTGAAGTTTTGCTGCACGGGCATCTGATAGGTTTTGCTGGAGTTGCGCCTTTAGATTCTCTCTTAAATTAGCTGTTTCAAATTGTGCATTTGTAACTGCAATCTCAGCATTTTGTACATTAGCATTGACGGCATTGTTGTTATAGATAGGGATGCCTAAGTTGAACCCAAAGCCGTAAGAAAGATTATCTTTTAATTGTTGGTTATAGCTACTTTGCAGGAAATTGATATTCGCATAGTTAGTTCCTATGCTACCGCCAAGTCCTAAGTTAGGATATTTGTCTGCTTCTGCTATCTTAATACCCATTTCTGCTGACTTTTCTCTAAGTAGACCAGCTTGTATAGATCGTTGTCTATTAAGGGCTGAATTATAGAGCTCATCAATATTGACTAACATAGGATCAGTATCTAATCGTATATCTTCTGGAGCTTCTAAAATAATCGATTCTGCAGTTTCTTCTCTGAGTAATTGCTTAAGCTGTATGATCGCGATATCATAATTATTCTGAGCACTTATTATATTCTGCTTGTCGAGTGCCATCTGAGCTTCTACTTGTAGGGATTCGTTTTTAGGAAGGATACCTGCACTGATAAGTTTATTGACCTGAGCAAGTTGATTTCCAGATAGGGCAAGTTGGTTCTCTGATATACGTTTGTTTTCTAGAGCAAAAAGTCCATTCAGATAGGTAGATGCTACTTGTAAAGAAATATCATTTATCAATTGTTGGTGATCTTCTTTTGTAGCAGCAGTATTAACCTCTGCTTGTTTTATATTATTTTTTATTTTACCAAAATTAAAAAGCGTAACACGCGTGTTAAGGGATAAGTTATTAGAAAAAATAGTTTGTGCCTCGAACAAGTTTGTCACAGGATTGATAGATCGACCAAAATTCCAATTTACACCTGTATTAGCATTTAGATTAGGATTTCTTGCATGTCTTCGTAGGTTTTCGTTAATTTCTGCACTTTGGATTCCCAGTTCAGATTGCTTTACACTTATATTTTGTTCTCTGGCTTTGTATACACAGCTCTCTAGTGTCCATATCTCCTGTGCGGAAACAGAGATGGTAGTACAAAAGCAAATCATATAAAGTATAATTTTTTTCATCGCGTTGATTAAATAAAGTATGAAATTATCTTACAAGTTTAATTTTTAAACCACTTATAATATATAATTATATATAAATGCCATAAATTTTCGGATGAATTCATAGTTTATACCACTACTGGTTGGATGTTTTATTGTAAAATTTACTTAAATATACCGCATAACGTGGCACGAGTTATCAGACAGATTCAAGCAGAATTGGTATTCTAAGATCAACCTAAAGGATGAAGATACTTAATTCTGCACTGAGCGAGTACCTAATTCATTAGGATATTCTTATCTGGAGGATATAATAGTTCTCATTCCGATGAGTCTGTCGTATCGTGCGCCAAATTCAGAGTAATACATAAGTACGGTGTACTCATTTTCTGTCTCATACCAGTTACCTTCTAGTAACTCAGTACTGATCTTGCCATCTTCGTCTATCATTCCATAGAGGTAATTATAGTATCCTTGCTTAAGCGTACAAGATCCTATATAGACCTTTCTCTCTTCATCATACCTCATTTTGTATGGTTCTCGAGCTTCCCAGTCTGTAAATTTTCCTATTATGTAGATGTCCTTATCGTACTTATAGGGAGGATCTAAGGTGAAAATTACTTCACTATATTCGCTTCGTACTCTATCATTATCGAAATCATCGTTGGCTAATATAAACTTACCATTGATATCTGCATCTGATAAGAAATTTCGATTAGTTCTTGGCTCTGTTATATGCAATAGGACAGTAGCAGCATCGTAAGTAATATCTATGGAATGGACAAACTCCGAAGTACTTCTCAGTGTCCGGGTATCAAAATTTCTAAACTCTTTCTGAGCCGGAAAAGTAATAAGATCTGTCTGATTCCATTGTATCTGGTTAGCAGTCTGGAACTTAGGAGATACATTTTCTATTGCGTTGTCCCATCTATTATTTTGTAATACAACAGCATATAATTCGTTTATGGGATTCGTAATTCTGAAATTCTTATTGGTGACAAAGAAGTTGAGCTTATGATGTGTTCTCAGTAAACTAACATTGAATGGATTCTCCATTTTCACACCTATCGTGATCACATTTTCTATAACCATAAACCTTCTTGTGATGACGGGAATTTTGTCATCGTCATCACCCTCGTAGATGATAAGTACATAGTTCCCTGATACATTCCATTCTAAATCATCATTAGGAATCCGCAATCTATAGTTTGTGTAATCTAAAATAGTCGAAATAGAATACTCAAAATCTTCTATTTCTTCTCCATTATAACCATCCATATATTCTATGTCCTCTAATTCCGATCTCTCCCAGTTTTTAGTACAATGTACGATAGCATAGGTATAGATCTTATCACCACCTTCCATATCATCGAAACTGAGGGATAGACTTCCTCTAGAGTTAAGATCTATGATAGGAAAACTCTGTTGTAGGTTACCGTGACCAAACTGGACACTCTTTATATGATCGAAGTATATGAAATCTTTGTAGAAAAAATTATCGCTAGTTCCCTGACCTTGTAGACTGGACGCTAGGATGGTAAGACTTAGAATAAGAAAAAGATATATCTTGGTACAGTGCATAGTTTCTTTGATATGTATACTTTCAATACAAGGAAATATATAACTATAGAGTTTATGTAAGCATTACTTTAACTTTACAATAACCTAGAATAGTGTAATTAGGCTTTGATTTAATATAAACATGACGCATATCTTCATTAACCTCTCATCGAATAATTAGGACTTTCTTTCGTAATCGTAATGTTATGAGGATGACTTTCCAGGACTCCCGCAGAAGTTATTTTTACAAGCTCCGCTTGTTTCAGACCTTCTATAGAATGTGCACCACAATAGCCCATACTTGCCCTTAGCCCTCCTAGATATTGCACCATAACTTCGGACAGACTACCTTTGAACGGTACTCTACCTTCTATCCCTTCTGGAACAAGTTTTTTGACATCATCTTCTACATCCTGAAAGTATCTGTCTTTACTACCTAGTTCCATCGCCCCTAGCGAACCCATACCTCTATAAACCTTAAATTTTCTTCCCTGGTATATGATGGTTTCTCCTGGAGCCTCCTCTGTCCCTGCAAAAAGGGAACCTGCCATGATGGTACTGGCGCCTGCAGCTAGTGCCTTAGAGATATCTCCAGTATACCTTATACCTCCATCACCGATTATGGGTACACCAGAATTCTTTATACCTTCATATGCTTGCATGATAGCCGTTAGCTGAGGGACACCTACGCCAGCTACGATTCTCGTTGTACAAATACTTCCTGGTCCTACGCCTACTTTTACACCATTGACACCTGCATCTACAAGAGCTTTTGCGCCTTCAGCGGTAGCAACATTCCCTCCTATAATTTGTAAATTAGGAAATTTCTGTCTCGCCATTTTAATAGAATCTAATACACCCTTAGAATGTCCGTGGGCTGTATCTATACAGATAACATCAACATTGACATGTACTAAAGCTTCTATCCGCTCATGCATATCCCTTGTTACACCTACCGCTGCTCCTACGACTAATCTACCATGTAGATCCTTACTAGCAAGTGGATGGTTCTGTAACTTAAGGATATCTTTGTAAGTGATAAGTCCTACTAACTTATTGTGATCATCTACTACGGGCAGTTTTTCTATCTTATATTTCTGGAGTATTTGTTTTCCTTGATCTAGAGTTGTTCCTACAGGTGCTGTAACAAGATTTTCTGTCGTCATAATATGCCTAATCGGACTAGAAAGTTTAGTTTCGAATCTTAGATCTCTATTCGTTAGGATACCAGAAAGTTGACCTTGATTGTCAATGATAGGAATACCTCCGATTTTATTTTTGCTCATGATATGGAAAGCATCGCCTACTGTAGCTTCAGCAGTCAGCGTAATAGGATCTAGAATCATACCACTCTCAGACCTTTTGACGCGTCTTACTTGCTCGGCTTGCTGATCTATATCCATGTTCTTATGTATCATACCTATGCCACCTTCTCTTGCTATAGCTATGGCAAGATTAGATTCTGTAACGGTATCCATTGCTGCGGAAACGATAGGAGCATTGAGTTTGATATCAGTAGTAAGCTGAGTACTGATGTCTACTTCTCTAGGTAGAACTTCCGAATATGCGGGTACCAGCAATACATCGTCGAAAGTTAAGGCTTGCTGTATCCGGCTTGTGTGTGATTGGTTTTTACTATCCATTTGCAAAATTATAAAAACAATTAGATTAGATGGTACTTAAAAAAGATATATTTTTGAATATATTTATTGCCATGCTCGGACAAAAATTAAGTGTTTTCTCTGATGAGTATTTTATGAAACTCGCGCTGAATGAAGCCATCAGAGCGGAGGAACTCGGTGAGATACCCATAGGTGCGCTAGTCGTATCACAAAATGTTATTATAGCTAAGGCTTATAACCAGGTGGAATTACTGTCAGATGTTTCCGCTCATGCGGAGATACTGGCCATAACTTCTGCCTCATCATACCTAGGAAGTAAATACCTCAGGGGCTGTACCTTGTACGTAACATTAGAACCTTGTATGATGTGTGCTGGGGCACTAAAGTGGAGTCAGATAAGTAGGATAGTGTATGGTGCTAGTGATGAGAGAAATGGATTCATGAAATACGGTAAGGAGTTATTACATCCTAAGACGAGACTAGAATATGGTGTCATGCACGAAGAGTGTTCTTCTATAATTTCTAATTTTTTTAAGAGTAAAAGACTTTTATAATCTTAAAGTAGCGTTAAGCCTACTGTTAATTTATCTTAAGAATATAGCATCTTAAACCTACATTGCGTTTATTTGATAATTGATATTACGCTAAAAATTACTCCTATGATTACATCTGCATTTAGAATTCTGTGCGTCCTAAGTCTATTTAGTTTTGTGGCTTGTAGCCCTAGCCTGACACCTTTTACAGAAAGAATTTATAACGAGTTTGATTTCTCAGAAGATGATTTGCAAAGGATCCAGTTCTACTTATCAGACAATATTGTTCTTAATAGAAACTTAGGGGGCGAAGAATCTAGGATCACGGAGGGAAAGATCAGAGTGATAGATGGAAGAGAGGTAGAGGAAATTATTTTTGAAAAGGGCACACCAGGTGTTTTATTATTCTCTCCTAAAAGAGATAGATTCGCTATAAGTTTTGAGGCAGAAGGTAATGACAAATATCTTATGTTCGGACCTAATGATAGCGCTGGAGGAAGATATGTATTACTAGCAAAAGAATGGCGCAAAAACAGAGGTAAGGTCAGCTACAATGGTAGAACCTACAATACAAATTCTAGAAGTGCTTACGCTTCCTTAATGGTAGACATAGACAAGTATAGAAAAGTAAAATACCAATCTACTAAAGCGAAAGGTAGAAAAGTGAAATCCTAATGCTCTGCTCTAGTCCCTTTTAAGAAAGGAACAAAGCTGTAGTCTCCAAAGGATTTTTGGTCATAACTACTTTCTGATGTTTTCTGTATCCTTATCATCTTTTGTATGCTATCATCACCTATAGGGATGACCATAATTCCGCCTATCTTGAGTTGCTGGAAGAGCACCTTAGGGAATCTAGTAGCTCCGGCTGTAACAATTATTCTGTCAAAGGGAGCAAATCTTTCAGAACCTGCATATCCATCACCGAAGAGTGTTCTTATATTTCCAAATCCTATATTATGTAGAAACTTTGCAGTTTGTATGTAGAGGTTTTCCTGTCTTTCTATAGAATATACTTTGACATCGAGAAAAGAAAGTACGCATGCCTGATAACCAGATCCCGTACCGATCTCTAATACCTTCATGCCCGCTTCTAATTCTAGTAATTCTGTTTGTCTTGCTACCGTATAGGGTTGTGAAATAGTCTGCCCTTCACCTATCTGAAAAGCCTGATCTCTATAAGCCCATTCTGCAAATGCTTCCTCTAGAAAAAAATGTCTAGGTATGGTAGCTATGGCTTCTAGTACATTTTCGTCATTAATTCCTTTTTTGATAAGTGTTCTGACTAGCTGTTTTCTTAATCCTTTGTGTCGTTGGCTATCTTTTCTCATTCGTTTATTATAAAATATAAAAAGGAATACGCTCATTATGAAATAACAATGTATTAAATATAAACGTAATATGATATTTTAAGCCATGTTTTAATTTTATTTTGTCATATTTATAGCTCATTATAAAATGTTGAATCAGTTATGGCGTCGATAAGATTTGGTACAGATGGGTGGCGAGCAATTATCGCAAAAGATTATACAGTAGAAAATGTAAAAAGAGTATCAGAGGCGACTTGTCAATGGATGCTCAAGAAAAGGTTTTCTTCAGTAGTTATAGGGTATGACTGTCGATTCGGTGGTAAGATGTTCAGCGAAGTTGTTGCTAGCGTTTTTGGAAATTATAATATTAAGGTATTCATAGATAAGAATTTTGTCTCTACACCCATGGTTTCATTAGGGGTAACTCATTTTAAAGCAGGTCTAGGGGTCGTTATTACCGCAAGTCACAATCCAGCATCTTACAACGGTTATAAACTCAAGTCTTCTTTTGGTGGCCCGACGATTCCTAGTGAGATATCTGAGATAGAGGCGATCATACCAGAAAGTAGCATAGGTAGTATGCCTAAGATAGATGAGTTAGTAGAGGCGGGTCTTGTAGAATATGTGGATCTAGAAAATATATATTTAGACCACGTAAAGTCTAGTTTCGATCTTGATCTTATAAAAAATAGTAGTATAGAACTAGCTTACGATGCAATGTACGGTGCGGGGCAAAATGCGGTGAGAAAATTGTTTCCCGATGCACACTTACTGCATTGCGAACATAACCCAAGTTTCCATGATCAAGCTCCCGAGCCCATCCATAGGAATCTAGGAGAGCTCTCAGAACTGATAGCAAAAAATCCTAATATTAATCTTGGTCTTGCTAATGATGGAGATGCCGACAGAATAGGTCTCTATGATGAAGATGGGGAATTTGTAGATTCACACCATATTCTATTATTGTTACTTTATTATCTCAAGGAATATAAGCAATATGATGGTAAGGTAATTATTACTTTCTCCGTAACGAGTAAGATGCAACAACTTGCTGAGCAATATGGCCTTGAGGTAGAAGTAACTAAGATAGGATTTAAGTACATAGCAGAGATCATGATACATGAAGATGTATTAGTAGGTGGAGAAGAATCAGGTGGCCTTGCGGTAAAAGGTCATATACCTGAAAGAGATGGTATATGGATAGGTCTTATGATCATGGAATTTATGGCTAAGACCAACAAATCCCTAAAAGAACTTATCCAAGAAGTGTACGCTAAAGTAGGACCTTTCAAATGTGATAGAGATGATCTTCATATTACCGAAGCACTAAAACAAAACATTTTAAAAAGGTGTAAAAATGATGAGATACATCGTATAGGAGGTCAAGACATCATACGAAAAGAGACCATAGACGGATATAAATATTTTCTATCTGAGGACGCCTGGGTAATGGTAAGGCCTAGTGGTACTGAACCCATCTTAAGAGTATATGCACAAGGTAAAGATCATCAGGAGGTACGACAGTTACTCGATGCAGCACATGTAGCCTTACAAGAAGGTCTGGATGCGTAGTATGTCAAATAATCAAGTGGTTTACGATACATACTAACGAACTGGTACAAGTTACCACCCATGATTATGACAGGATACAAATAGCCTGGAAGGCTTATATGATTTAGTGGGGTACCCGCCTCTCCCTATAAAAAGTATTCTTTCTCAGCTCTGATAGAACGAAATAGCCTTAGACAATTATTAATACAATAAACTGTTGTGATTTTTCTATTTTTAATGGGAATCAAAAATTCATATTGCTTAGAGATGATGGCATCCCTAGATCCCCTGTTTCAGTTTTGAACTGGTAGGTACCTATTATTCCTATATGGCTTTGATTACTATCTTTTATTTCTTGGAAAGAAGTGCATTCCAGATCATCAGAATAGAAAATATGATCATAGGGCATCTTAAGTGATCCGACGGGAGCTTCTCTTCTAGAATTTAGGAGTTCTGTTTTCGATCTGAACTGACTTATCTCGTTTGCCCAGTATACCATATTGAAATCGCCCATAGAGAGAATAGCATTGTCTATAAGATTGATTTCTGATTCTATCGTTTTTAGATGATCCTTTGTATTATTTAGCGCAGCTGGTCCGAATGGAGGCAGTACATAAGAACTCATTACACTGATAACATAGCCATCTAACAAAATGTCAGCCTTGAGATTAGGTATCTCATTGTAGTATATCATCTTGGTTTCGGCTAGTGGATATTTAGAATATAATGCCATCCCGTAAGGATCTATTCTTACATTATTTTCCGAGTTAGAAAAAGCGTCAGTCAGGTTTTTATGTAAAAATAGATTCCAGTCAGGGGTGAGTTCTTGAAGTGATAATATATCTGGCTCTATGATATTTATGATCGATAGAAGACTGTCATAGTTGTCTGTAATGGAGCCTAAATTTATATGTGCTACGGTAACCGATGGTAAGTTGTTAGATGCAGGAAGTACAATGTTTGTATTAGATGCTTGCTTAAGAAACAAACAAAGGATTGCCGAGCATGCAAAACTAGAGAACATCAGTCGCTTCCTAGATAAGAATAAAAAAAACATTCCTATAGCGATGAAGATCAACATGAAGTGGACCGTGTTCTCAGAAAATTTCTTGAGGTATTCTATATCTGGCGTAAAAATCAAGCAAAGGGTGAATACAAAGAAACCCAATGAAATAACCGACGCAATAATACTTTTATTTACCTTTTCGCTCATTCTTTAATCTAATACCTCTGCGATTGCAAAAACTAATTTTTCTTCTAATCTATCTCCATCAGGATGGAAACCGCTAAAGTGCGCAATATATATACCCATCGAAGCTAATGTTCCTTCTTCTACCGTCCCGTCCCATTTGACGATGCCAGAAACAGAAGGTAACGCTGATTCTGCTAAATTACGAATAAATTTACCTTCCGCATCGTAGATGTTGACACTTAGGCTATAGCCTGTACTAGGTAATGTATAATTTATTATTAATAGATCTTCGAATCCATCTCCATCAGGGGAGAATACTTTCTTATCTAAAGAGAATATATCTGTACTAGATATACTAGAGATTCTGTTAGAGTTTTCGTAGCCTGGTGTGGCATACCCTGAAAACTCAGAGGCTGAATTCCAGTTGTCGGCACTATTAGTAGCTACTTCAGAGCTTAGACGCTCTAGGCTGACACCCTCCGTATCACTCAAAAGCGTAGAATGTAACTCACTCGTATAATCAAAAGAATCTATAGCTGTTATATTCGTTCCGTCAAAGTAAAGTAAAGATACATTGCCCTCATCATTATTATAGCTAGGCAGATCCATCTCATGTACAGCATCAGGATCTAGTAAGGTATAATTATCATCTAGGAAATCCTTGTCTTCCGTAAAGGCGATATATTCATTTGGAGATATTTCATTAGGTCCGAGTATAACTTCAAAATTACCATTAGTACCGTTAATTAAGACAAGTCCACTTAGTGATAGCGTCTTATCTGATCGATTATATATTTCTATGAAATCTGTACCATCAGGAAAAGGATCGCTAAGTACTTCGTTTATAATGAGGTCTCCCACGGCAGGGGTTTCTAATCTTGAAAAAATAATACCTTCTACTGAACTTGTATTTCCAGTAAGATCACTTATAGAAGGTATGTCGAGCGTATAATCTATCCCCCCTGAAATATCCTCTGTAAAACTAATAAGCAATTTATTGAGCTCTCCCTCATGATAATTTATGGAGGCAATTGTTATGCTTGGACTGACGAACACATCACTAGTTGCTATTTCTTCTACAGCTTCATCAAAACACAAGAGCAAACTACTACTAGATAGGAGAGAACTGCTTATAATTTCTGGACCTTCAGAATCTATAATTTCTACGCCACTATAGATATCATCAAAAAAGAACTTATCTGTTCTTGTTGCTGTGTATTTGCACCAAAGCCCAAAATAGCTATTATCTGTAATGGAAGTGGCATCCGATATTGTAATCTCCGGAGATAGAACTAAACCCCCATCATAGTTTATATCTAATTGCCATGTGCCATCTGTTTTTACAATTTTTACTCTAGCTACTGATGGATCTGTAGCTAGAGCACCCATGGTTCCACTACCCATCAAAGTAGGACTTCCATTTTCTAACTGATAGAATTTAAGCTCATCATCTGATCCAGTTTCGCCGACTTCTAAATAATAACCGTCAGCTATAGTAAGGTCTAAATCGCTAAGAGCAAAGTATATTCTCATAATATTGCTACCAGATGGTGCAAACTCCATTCTGAAATAAAAACTCCACTCATTAGATTCTTCTGGACTAATAGAGGTGTATAAAAAAGACTCCCCAGCATCTGGAGCATTAAGCTGAAGCTCTAGATTATCATTAACGATGAAGTTATTTACATCTCCTTCCCAGACAGGATTAGTAATAAAATTTCCATCTGAAAAGTTATCAGATAGCTGTGCTAAGCCAAAATTATGGCTAAACACTAAAAAAAATATGAAAAAATATTTACACATTATTAGCACAAAGTATAAGTAATAAGGTAATGATGTTATTTTTAGATCTTAATTTCAAAATCAAATATAATGAATATTGCAATTGTAGGTGTAACAGGACTAGTAGGAAATGTTATGCAAGAGGTTTTAAAAGAAAGAAATTTTCCTATAGATAATCTTATTCCTGTAGCGTCTAGTAGATCTGTAGGAAAAAAAATAAACTATAAAGGGAAGGACTATTCAGTTGTAGATAACGCTACTGCCCTCAGATCTACGGATATAGACATAGCTTTGTTTTCCGCAGGAGGGTCTACGTCTCTAGAATGGGCACCTAAATATGCAGAGAAAGGTATATATGTTATAGATAATTCTTCTGCCTGGCGCATGGATCCCGGTAAGGTCCTTTGTGTACCTGAAATAAATGCACATCTGATTAATAATGAGACTAAGATAATTGCAAATCCTAATTGTTCGACTATTCAGATGGTAGTTGCGCTTTCAGAAATACATAAAGCATTTAAGATTAAGAGACTAGTAATATCCACCTACCAGTCATTTACGGGTACAGGTAAGCAGGCTGTGGATCAGTACAATAGCGAAAAGACAGGTAAAGCTTATGATGCTAATACGGCAGCTTACCCTCATCCAATCTTTGCTAACTGTATTCCTCATTGTGATGTTTTCTATGATAATGGATATACGAAGGAGGAGCTGAAACTTGTGGAGGAAACAAGAAAAATATTAGGAGATGAGTCGATTAAGATTACAGCTACAGCGGTCCGTGTTCCTGTATTCGGGGGACATTCAGAATCTGTCAATGTAGAATTTGAAAATGCTTTTGACATACAGAAAGTAAAAGATTTACTGAACAGTACTTCAGGAGTAGTTGTACATGATGACCCTAAGCATAATGTATACCCTCTGCCTCTAGAAGCGCATGGTAAAGATGAAGTTTTCGTAGGTAGACTCAGGAGAGATGAGAGCATAGAGCATGGACTGAACATGTGGATTGTATCTGATAATCTAAGAAAAGGTGCGGCGACGAATGCAGTTCAGATTGCAGAACACTTGATTTCAAATGTGCTATAGCTTAACTTGCGAACTTATTGTATAAAAAAAAACGTTATAAAATAAGTTGTTTAAAGAAGGACATAGTAATTCTTGTACAAAAGAAGTACGAGATAGATTAATAAATTACACGAATCGCTGGTGGAATAAAATTTGTAGTAAATAGGATTACAAGAAACTGGCACAGCAAAAAAAATCACGATGAAAAAGAAAATTGTACTCTGGGGAACAGACGAAGCAGACAAAAAATTGCTCATAGCAATCGAACTACTCGAGAAGGAAAATAAAACCAAATTACTGACCTTTCCCGAAGAAATCGCTACCGAGGAATTATATAAAAATCTAATGGATAAGTGGCGTACAGGTCAAGAGCTGGATTTCCCAGAGGGTCACAAAGAGGAGGTAAGACCGCTTTCTGTTACAGATAGTTTGTTGCCGGATAATATCAAGGCAGATAAAACGGATATTATAAATAGAGCAAAATCAGAGTGGCACTTTGTTGTGCTATCATCTAAATTGTACGAATTATACAAAGGTGAGCTAGAAGACCTTACAGAGAAAGTGAAACAAGTTTCTAAATTCGAGAAAAACCTATGGGAGGAGGCGAAATCTTTCTGGGGCAAAGTGCAAGAGCAATCTAGGGAGCGAAATCTTTTTAGAGAACATGCGGAAACCCTAAAGCAGGATACTAACAAAGTCTTTGATCAGCTAAAAGAATATAAGAAAGTTCTTAACCAAGAATTCAAGGCAATATCATCAAAACATAAGGATACATTCTACACGCAGCTAGGAGATATACAAGCAAAAATAGAAAAAGGCCTAGGACTAGGACCTATCTTCGAAGAGTTAAAAAAACTCCAAGGCGATTTCAGAGGAACAGAGTTCACAAGAGAGGATAGGACTAAGGTGTGGAATAGATTAGATAAAGCTTTTAAGGACGTAAAAGAAAAGCGTTTCGGTAAGCAAAGTAATAATTCTAATTCGGGGCTGGATAGAGTGCAGAGACGATATGATGGTCTTATGTCAGCTATAGATAAGATGAAAAGATCTATAGACAGAGATAAGAGCGATCAGAAATATCAAGATAGACTTATATCGGAAACTGAAGGTCAGCTAGAGCAACAAATCAGACAGGCTAAGGTCGTTATGATAAAAGAAAAAATTGCTTCTAAGGAATTACGTCTTGCAGATATGATGAAAACAAAGGCCGAGTTAGAAGTAAAAATAGAGCAAGAGAAAGTAAGAGAGGAAAAACGAAAAGAAAAAGAGAAAATAGAAAAAGCGAAAAAAGAAGTCAAGCAGAAAATAGCCAATGAGATAGAGGAGAAAAATAAAGCTATGGCTGCTGACTCAGCTTCTCTAACTGCAGCTGCTGCAGCTATTTCTAGTACTAAAAAGAAAGTTACCCCTCCTCCTGTAGAATTACCTAAGGATAATATTGTTCCAGATGCTCCAGCAGTCAAAGTGGAAGCTCCGCACGTAAAAGTAGAGACGCCCAAGGAGATATCTGAAGCTCCAGTAGCTAAATCGGACAAAGTGGAAGTGATAGTAAAAACGCCAGAAGTAAAAGTGGTAGTAGATCCACCAAAGGCAGCAGGTGAGGCGAAGTTAGTTAAGGATGCGGAAAGTAAAGCAGAAACAGTAACTCCTAAGTCTGAGCAAAAGACAGAAGAAAATGAGGGTAGCGGGATAGGTAAAGCTGCAAAAGCGGCGACAGCAGGAACGCTATTAGGAGCGATTACTGCAACAGTAACGGATGCCTTAGAAGATGTGGTAGAAACTGTAAAAGCAGTTGCGGAAGTTGTAGAAGATCAGGTGGAAGAAGCGGTGCAGAAATTTACTGGAGAGGAAGAGTAATAGACGTATAATATTATAAAAAAAAGAAGAGGACTTAATCAATTTTGATTAAGTCCTCTTCTTTTTTTTATAACTTCTTACCGTGAGTTACTAAGAAATTTAGTTTACCACTAATTTCTTAGACACTACTGCATTTCCAGATTCTAATTTAACGATATAGAATCCTTTAGGGAAATTAGAAGTATTAACTGTAAGGATCTGCTCTGATCTATTCAGCGTAAGCGCATTTGAAAATACATTCTGACCTGATATAGTCGTTACAGTAAGCACAGCATTCATATCTTCCTTAGATGCTAATCGTATGCTTGCATAATCCTGAGCAGGATTAGGATATATTTCCATATTTACATTAGCAGCAAATACATCATCTTGGACAGATACAGAATTTGCAGTATTTACAAATGTTTCTACTGCTTCGGTACATGCATCACCGCCTTCTCCACCACTAACACAAGCCGAAGAGCTGTACTTGAACAGATCCATGATTTCTACATCATCCACAAACCATCCTGGAAGAGTACCTTGAACTACTTCATCTGTTGCGAATCTAAATCTGAACTGCGTGCTCTCTCCCGTAAAATCACTTAGATCTATCCATGAATCTCTCCAAATCTCAAAATTGTTTCCCGTGAAAGCTTGGTTATTAGGTATAGCAAGGGTTCCATAATTTATAATAGAGGTATATCCATTTCTGATAAACTTATCATTAACAGGTCTCCATACAGAACCATCTTCAGAGATTTCTACAAATCCTCCATCTCCACCAGATTCTGTTTCCCACTTATGCCAGAATCTTAATACAGGATTAGCACCTGTTACACTAAGAGGCACTGACACTAGACGTACATCTGATTCCGTATCTATATCAGGAACATTATAGGAGAACTCTCCACTTAGAGCCTGAGCACTTGATAGGTTCCATATGTTGAATCCGTTATCTACATCTTGTGTCCAGTTATCTATACCTTCTTCGAATTCATCTTTGAATAGAGAGATAGATGCATCAGATGATGGAGTAGATACGGTATATGTTATCGTAACCTCATCTAGACTCGCCATAGAACTTAGGTCAAAAACGATCTCGTTTCCTGTCATAGAGGCAATATCCATACTTGCTGATCCTGCTACCAGAGAAGTACCATCAGGTAGAAGATCTGTTACCACAACACTAGATATATCTTCTGGCGTGTGATTTCTTACTAGTAGACTCACCTCTATGTCATCTCCAGGATTGATCAGTTCAGTAACTGATTTGTCTATCTTCAGCTTAGCTATACAGGTTGCTAGGATATCAAAATTTTCTGATCCATCATTTGCATCATCAGAACTGTTCTGATTAGCAGAAATACCTACACCCCTTCTCGCAAAGGCTTCCCATATTAGACAAGCGTTCTCACCACCATAATTGATTTGGTCAGCTGCCAATATTGCATCTCTTCCATCTATAAATCCAGGACTACAAGGTTGTAACTTCATGCCATCTATAACTAATTTCACAGCTTTGTGATTACCAGATTCTATATTAGACCAATCTGCATCATAACCATACAGATCTGTCATCAGCCAGAACATATCCCATAGACAATCTACCCATACTTCTCCGATAGGATGCGGAGCAGTTTGTCCTTTGATATCGTCATAAGTCTGCGGATTGATATTCATATCAGTAGAGTAGGGGAATCTTCTTATTCCTCTTCCATTGACTGTCTCACCTTGAGCGAATGTACCGATTCCTCTAGAATCCGCACCTGTATCACCGTCCTCTACGGTAAGTACTAATGAGAAGAAATCACTCCAGCCTTCTCCCATCTGCTCACCATTACCTAAGCAACCTGCCGCGGATGGTCCCCCTGTAAGTCTGTTTGATATTCCATGAGCATACTCATGTGCTATAATTCCGTTATCAAAAGCTGCATCTAGCTGGGATGGCCCTATCGTTATTTCTGGTTTCACTGACATCACAACTTCGATCCCAGAATTAATAGATGCTCTTATCCTATCACAATCTGATTTTCTCATCATGAATACAGGAATATTAACCTGAGCGCCATCAGCACCTGCAGCTAAGTTTAGGTTTAGCTCATCACCATCACCACCATTTATACCGGCTACATTACAGATAATGCATGCTTGTGCTCCGTTATTCTGGGCATTTAGTGCCTTACTTCCGAACTGACATCCACCTCTATCTATCAGTGCAATATTGCCACCTACGTCAGAATCATTTACAATGTCATCACAACATTGTGTTCCATTACTAGGATTAGCATCGAATGCTATCGCAATATTTGCTCTTATGTCAAAGGCGTCATAGTTAGGAAAACCCCAAGTTCCGTCTAATACAGCAGTACCATATTCATAAGATCCATTTAGTTCTATTGGCTCTTCTATTCTCACTAGGCTATTAGTGTCTCTATCCCATAAGTACATCTGCATCTGTCCAGGAGATCCATCTGGAGGGGTAGCAAAGTTTGCATTATTCGTTCCTGATCCATCAGAGGCCTGAGCAAGTACAGCATCGTTCCCTATCCCCGAATTACCGTAACTATTTCTTTGGAAGTTACCCGCCGCCTCATCGAATCCTAATAGGTGAGTGATATCATGTATGATATTATTCATGTAAAATAAATTCGTTACACCTGATAACTCATTTTCTACTGGCTCAGCTAGTAAGTCATGAGAGTAGTCAAATATAAGATCATCTCCTCCGTCAGGCTCATCACCTGCAGAAGTTCCAGAATCATCCTTATCTGTATAAGCGTGAACATTATTTCCTCTTGTTATGGTGTATTCTGGTCCTTCTATTCCATCTACATCATGCCATCCAAAAGGAGAAGCTGCATCGATTTCTGCACCAGTAACTATTTCATGCGGTCCGTGTATAGGACTTTCTGCAGGTAGACCATAAACTCTGTAGCTCGCACCCATCTTCATAGCACTAGTCAGTGCTGATTGAGAGCTAGTTGCATTCTGATTATGGTCAGAACATGTATCTGCATGATCTTTACTGAATTTTCCCTTAGAGTGGTTGCAGTATACGGTATAGTTATGCTTACTGATGACTTCTGAAGTATTAGCATCTACTCTGATACTCCACCAGTCTGCATTATCTTTCATTTTTACCGTTACATCCCATGTAGGAGCTACCGTACCATCCGCAGTGAGTGCGTATGATTTCTTTACCTCTATATCTCTTTCTGCATAAGAGGTCGGATGATAGATCATGTGATCGTCAGACTTCTGCGTCTTGATTTGTAATAGATTAGTATTCTGTACCTCTAGTACTTTTTCTACAGCACTGATCGCAGCAGTAGGTGCCGTGCTGAAGTTTCTGGAAGAAACCTTTTCGTTAAGATTTGCAACAAATCTATTACCATAGAAAGGTACAGTACCATCAGCCATTATATTAAGGTTAAGAATCGCATTATGTATCGGAATTCCATCTACAGTCTGTGTAAGATAGATATGGGTTACCCCATTGTCTGATATATACATGTCTGTCAAAATGTAATCGGCTACATCATTTGCGGACAAACCTAGTTTTTCAAGGTTCTGCTCTACAAAGGATTGTGCCTGGTCGAGACTTTTTTGGTTCTGAGCCCAGAGACCCGAAATCATCAAAAAAGAAAGGAAAAATGTAAATAATTTTTTCATTAAAACGTGAGTTTAATTACGGAATGTTGTAAATATACATTTTAAGATTGTATCTGTATTTTCATAATTGGAGAAATTTAGGACTCCTTCAAGACTTTTAGATTGGAAAAGAATAACGAGATCGTTATAGGACGTAAGCCAGTAAGGGAACTTTTAGAACAATTAGAGCATCTAGACAAGGTCTGGATAGATCAGAAACTTACAGGCGATTACGAAAAAGAAGTCAGAAAACTCTGTAAGGAAAAGGAAATTCCCCTTACAAGAGTACCTACTGTAAAGTTAGATAAGCTTTCTAGGTTTAAAAATCATCAGGGCGTACTTGCTTTTACAACCCCCATTCAGTTTTACAAATTAGAAGATATTATTAACCAGAGCTTCGAGTCAGGGAAAGCACCTTGTGTCCTCATTATGGACAACATAACGGATATAAGAAACCTGGGAGCAGTAGCTAGAACTGCTTATTGGTTCGGTATAGATTGTATTGTGTACGCTCTAAAACAAGCCCCTCCGATCAATTCTGCAGCTATAAAGGCGTCAATGGGTGCTTTGTTAAGTATTCCTGTATGCAGAGTACCTTCTATCGTGAATGCGCTGAAGTATCTAAAAGAATCAGGGATTAAGCTTATTGGTAGCTCTTTATTAGATGCTCAGCTTCCCGGAGATATGAAAGCGAGTGATCCTATGGCACTTATATTAGGCTCAGAAGAACGTGGTATTTCTAGAGAAGTGGAACAAATGTGCGATATGCTCGTTCATATACCAGGCACGAGTAATATAGATTCTTTGAACGTTTCTGTTGCTTCTGGTGTATTGTTATATGAGATATTCAATCAGAGAAATAATAAATAATATGCGTACTTTCTTTAATAGATTACTAATCCTACTTTTTGCTTCCGTTTTTTTCTTTGCATGTAAATCGACCAAGGATGCTGTATCCACCAAAACAGTTTCCGTAGACGATGAAGTACTAGCAGATGCCCTGCTATGGAAAATTTCAGGAAAAGACATCAAGAAGCCTTCTTACTTATATGGGACAATACATCTGATCAACAAAGATGATTTTTTCTATCCTGAAGGAACTATGGCAGCTCTAGATGCAACAGAAGACATTGTGTTCGAGATAGATATGGATGATATGAACGATGTGTCTAAGCAGATGGGTATGATGAGCAAGATCTTCATGAAAGATGGCGTAACGCTTAAAGATCTCTTGTCAGAAGAGGAGTATGCTGTTGTCAATAACCACTTTAAAGATATGGGGCTACCCATGATGATGCTAGATAAGTTTAAGCCGATGTTTCTAACGGTTTTTGCCTCAGGAGATATGGATATGAGCGATATGATGAACGGCGGAGGTATGGGAGGTGATGTAAAATCTTACGAAATGGAGTTTTATGATCTGGCTCAGAAAATGGACAAAGAGGTAGAAGGCCTAGAAACAATAGAGTATCAGCTAGAAGTATTTGAGAAAATACCCTACAAAGAGCAAGCACAGATGCTCGTAGAAGCCATCAAAAGTGCTGATATGGGCAGTGATCAGTTCGATGAAATGGTACAGATGTACAAGCAACAACAGATTACCGCTATGGTAACTATGATCGGAGACGAAGAGCAGTCTATGGGTGACTACGAGGACATTTTGCTTAAAGATAGAAACACCAACTGGATACCTCTGATGGCTGCGAAAATGACATTAGAGCCTACTTTTTTTGCAGTAGGAGCGGGTCACCTTGCGGGCACTAGTGGTGTGATAAAGCTTCTAAAAAAACAAGGATACTTGGTTACTCCTGTCAGCCAGATCAAAAAATAGATGCCTACTATCATAGAGATAAATGGACATATTCCTCAGATAGATACTTCAGTATGGGTAGCAGAAAATGCAACAATCACGGGGGATGTACACATTGGGAAAGAAAGTAGCGTATGGTTCCAGGTAGTCATACGAGGCGATGTCAATAAAATTATCGTAGGAGAAAAAGTAAATATACAAGATGGAGCTATCATCCACGGAACAACTGGTAAAGGGGATACCATCATAGGTAATTCTGTAACCATAGGTCATCGTGCTATTATACACGGTTGTCATATCGCGGATCACGTATTGATCGGCATGGGTGCAATAATATTAGACGATACTCGTATACAAGAATATGTAGTTGTAGGAGCGGGATCTGTGGTGACACAGGGACAGACGCTAGAATCGGGTTTCCTCTACGCAGGTGTCCCAGCCAAGAAAATAAAACCTCTAGATCCAGAAAATTCTAAGATATACACCTCACTATCTGCTGAGGCTTATGTACAATATGCGGAGCTATATAAGAAACATGGGGCTTAGAGCAATCTATTAATTATATAATTTAGAGACTTCTAGCAGTATTTCTTACTCTTTTAGTTAATTATATAGACATTATAAGTACACCTTTTTATATTTGCAGACTAAGTGTATATAAACCCAGCCATGATGATACTATCTAGAGTTTCTTTATTATTTTTTATTGTAGTACTTCTTTTTAGTTCTTGTGGGAACGATTCGTCCCAGGAACTTTCTGGTAGTCTATTTTCTAAGATGAATGCTGAGCAGACAGGTATCGATTTCAGAAATGATCTGATGGAGGATATCTACAGTGACTGGAATGTGCTTTCTTACGAATATTATTACAACGGTGCAGGTGTCGCGTTAGGTGATATCAATAATGATGGCCTACTAGATGTTTTTTTTACAGGAAACACTTCTCCTAATAAACTTTATATCAATAAAGGGAAATTCAAATTTGAGGATATAACCAAGTCGGCAGGTATTCTTCCTACAGGCTGGTCCACAGGTGCAACGATTGCTGATGTCAATAATGATGGAAAACTGGATATCTATGTATGTCAAGGAGGACCGGATAAAGTAGCTAACAAAAGAAGAAATCTATTGTACATCAACCAAGGTGATAACAAGTTTGTAGAACAAGCCAAACAATATGGTCTAGACGATCCTAACCTGAGTACACAGGCTGCTTTTTTTGACATGGATAAGGATGGTGATCTAGATTGTTACGTCATGAACGAATCCCTGTACTTCAGAGTACCCTTAGACGATGTGCTTAAGGATATTAGGAATAAAAGAAAATTACAGCAAGCCAGCGGTAAAATGTTCAGAAATGATGGAGGTAAGTTTAAAGATATTACGGAGTCTGCAGGTATGTTGAGATATGGATATGGACTCGGTCTATGTGTAAGTGATATCAATGAGGATGGCTACCCTGATGTGTATGTAGCTAATGATTATAGCGTTCCAGATATGATGTTTATTAATCAGAAGAATGGAACCTTCAGGGATGAGATCAAGGATAGAACTAAGCAGATTTCTTGGTTCAGTATGGGCGTAGATATTGCTGATGTCAATAATGATTTACACAAGGATATAGCGGTGGTAGATATGGCAACAGGAGATCATGTCAGAGGGAAAACTTTGATGGCATCTATGAATCCCCTAATGTTTCAGAAGACTCTAGAACTCGGTTATCAGCGACAACATATGTTTAACGCTTTCCAGATAAATGATGGATCTAATAGCTATAATAATCTTGCAGGAATGTACAAACTGCTCAAAACAGAATGGAGTTGGGCATCGTTATTTGCAGATTTTGATAACGACGGTTACAAAGATTATTTTGTGTCTAATGGATATAGAAGATACAGTAGAGATAACGATTCTAGATTAAGATTAAGACAAACGAGAGAAGCTAATGGAGGGAATGTTCCTAATCATCTGAGGAAAGAATTATTCGATCAGATACCACAGATACCGATAGAAAATGTAGTATACCACAATAGCAAGGGAGATAAGTTCGATGAAGTAGGAGCAGACTGGGGTGTCAATGATGCAGGTTATTCTAACGGTGCAGCTTACGGTGACCTAGATAATGATGGAGATCTAGATCTTATCGTAAATAATATAGATGATCTAGCCTTTGTCTATAGAAATAATAGTAATGGATCTAATAATTATCTGACGGTGGACCTTATGTCAAAGCAAGCAAAAGAAGGGGCCTTTGTTATTATAAAGCATGGTGATAATCAGCAATTAGTAGAATACGGAACCGTAAGAGGATTTCAGTCTACCGTGACACCATTTTTACATTTTGGTCTAGGAGATAGTGATCAAGTAGATGAGTTAACTGTTGTATGGCCTGATAAGAAATTTCAGAAATTATCAAATGTAAAAAGTAATCAGAAACTAAAACTAGATCACACAAAAGCTAGTGGAACATATGCTCCTGAAAAAACTAGTGTTGCAGATAAGTTTGTGCTAAAGTCTAACAAGTTATTTACACATAAGGAAAATGTATATGATGATTTCGTTACAGAAATTCTAGTTCCTTACAGACAGTCTACACTAGGACCGTTTATAAGTAATGCCGATGTCAATGGAGACGGAAGAATAGATTTTTATATCGGTGGAGCTAAGGGGCAGTCAGGAAGTTTGTTTTTGCAACAAGCGGATGAGCGTTTCGTCCCAGCGAGCACTCAACCTTGGAAGGCACATATAGATAGAGAAGATATCGGATCACATTTTTTTGATGCAGATGGCGATGGTGATGTAGACCTGTATGTTGTTAGTGGTGGCAATGAATATGAGATAGGCGATAATTTATTACAAGATAGATTGTATCTCAATAATGGGAAAGGAAACTTTAGTTACAGCTCTAAGGCATTACCAAAAATGCTAGACAGTGGAAGTAGAATAGAGAGTGCAGATATAGATGGAGATGGTGATCTAGATCTTTTTGTAGGAGGTAGATTGATCCCTAAGAATTACCCTAGATCACCTAGAAGTTATCTCTTAGAAAATAAGAACGGTAAATTTACAGACGTAACATTTAATTGGTCTGAGGAATTGATGAATCCCGGTTTAGTCAATGATGTCTTATGGACAGACCTCAATGGCGATGGTAAGCAGGATCTAGTACTTACCGGGGAGTGGATGTCTGTACGAGCATTTGTAAATTCGGGGACAGCCCTTGAAGAATCTAGTTCTTATTTTGACAATGACTTGAAAGGCTGGCACTTTAAGATCCATCAGGCAGATCTTGATGGAGATGGTGATCAGGATCTAGTAGTCGGAAATCTAGGATTGAACTCTAAGTTTTCTGCCAGTAAGGAACATCCGTTTCAGGTACTAGCTAATGATTTTGACGGGAATGGAACCTGCGATATTGTACTAGCAAAAGATTATAAAGGAAAGACAGTTCCAGTGAGAGGAAGAGAATGTTCTTCGCAGCAGATGCCCTTTATTCTAGATAAGTTTAAGACCTATAATGAGTTTGCTAATGCCAGCGTAGAAGATATTCTAGGAGCTGATAAGATAGCAGAGGGGCTTAAGTTATCTGTCAATAATTTTAGTTCTGGGATCTATGTCAATGAAGAAGGTAAGTATACTTTTCAGGAACTACCTTTACAAGCACAGGCTTTTCCAGTCATGGGTATTGTTACAGAAGATGTAAATGCTGATGGGTTTATGGATATCATCCTTGCAGGTAATATATATAACATGGAGATAGAGACACCTAGACTAGACTCTGGCGATGGCCTTGTACTATTGGGAGATGGAAAGCTAGCTTACTCCGCTCTGAAATCTGTAGATACAGGGTTTAAGGTTTCTAGAGATGTCAAAGATTTATCTGCACTCAAAATAGACAAAGGAAATAAATTACTTCTGGTAGCCAATAACAATGGACCATTAGAAATTTTCAAATTTTAATCATTTGCTTGATCTGAAAAAGGACATAATAAGTTTCTATTGAATCTGAAAAAGAACTACATTAATGCTGGTATTTCCTCTTGGCTATTGCTGTTTTTTCTCAGCCTTATATGGGGTAGCTCCTTTATACTGATCAAAAAATCATTACTTGCTTTTTCTCCGCTAGAAGTTGGGGCTCTTCGTATTTGTATTGCGTCCATTGCCTTTCTCCCTTTTCTACTCCGACAGCTGAAAGATGTTCCTTGGAATAATCTAAGATACTTCATTATTGTAGGATTTGCTGGAAGCGGTATTCCTGCATTTCTATATGCTATCGCCCAGACAGAAGTAGATAGCAGTGTCGCTGGAGTGCTGAATAGTCTCACACCAATATTTACACTACTTATAGGTCTCATTATTTTTAAGGCTGCATTTAAGTGGTTACAATTATGGGGTATACTTTTGGGGTTTTTAGGAGCCTGTCTGCTTATCATTCTGCGTAATGGCTGGCAGTTATCTGCAGAGGTTAACTACGCCTTGCTTATAGTTGTTGCTACGCTTTGTTATGGAATTAGTGTAAATGTTGTCAACTATAAACTAAGCGCTTACAAGCCCCTGCTGATAAGTAGTATCTCGTTTATCTTGACGGGACCATTAAGTTTCATTTATCTATTGACAACAGATATTTTAACAGATGTGACGCAGCATCCCGATGGATACATATCGCTAATATCTATTGCTGTTCTTTCCTTAGTGGGTACTTTCTATTCCACTATTATATTCTACAAGCTCGTACAGAATACGAATCCGGTTTTCGCATCTTCCGTTAGTTTTGTCATTCCTATTATCGCGCTGCTATGGGGATACGTAGACGGAGAGATCCTCAGTATTTATCATGTAATTAGTATGGCGTGCATTCTAGTAGGTGTCCTCTTTATAAGAAAAGCAAAGTAGGAGTTGTGCTGAAGTCTTTATCTATTATATGTACCATATATTGGTGAGTTCTAAGTCTGAGCATACTTACTTATAGCAAGACCTATCAGGAGACTTGATACTGGTCTATCAGGAGACAAGATAAATGTAATCATAAACTGAATCCAAGGTCTTGCCATAACGAATGTAGATCCATCTGTATTATCCATTCTCAATTCTCTATTGTACATTGTCCTTTGTCAATTATAAATCCTATTTTTGCGTAAACGAATGATAATTTACAATGGCTGAAGTAAAAATGTTCTCGGGAACCAACTCTACCTATCTAGCAGAACAAATAGCAGATTTCTATGGATACGGTCTAGGAGATGTAGAAGTTAAGCGATTCTCTGATGGCGAAATGCAACCGATCATCAACGAATCAGTTAGAGGATCCTATGTTTTTTTTATACAATCTACCTTTGCTCCTGCCGATAATTTCATGGAGTTATTACTCATGATCGATTCTGCTAAGAGAGCTTCTGCTGGATATATAACAGCAGTGATTCCATATTTCGGTTATGCAAGACAAGATAGAAAAGATAAACCTAGAGTTCCTATTTCAGCAAAGTTGCATGCCAGCTTATTAGAAGCAGCAGGGGCGCATCGAATTATGACCATGGATTTTCATGCAGATCAGATTCAGGGATTCTTTGACATACCAGTAGATCATCTTAAGAGTGAAGCCATATATATTCCTTATCTTCAGAGCCAAGATCTATCTAATACAACTTTTGCCTCACCAGATGTAGGCGGTGTGAAAAGAGCTAGAAGTTATGCCAAGTACTTTAATAGAGATCTAGTAATTTGCGATAAAGAACGTAGAATTGCAAATGAAGTGGCTAAAATTACGGTGATAGGAGATGTCACTGGTAAGGATGTTATACTTATTGATGATCTGGCTGATACAGCAGGAACACTTTCTAAGGCTTCGGAAGCGCTGATGGAAAAAGGTGCAGCCAGTGTGAAAGCCTTGTGTACCCATCCTGTATTATCTGGAAACGCTTACGAAAACATCGATAATTCCGCACTCACAGAGGTAATCGTTACAGATACGATCCCGCTGAAGAAGAAGAGCGACAAAATAAAAGTCCTTTCATGTTCTAAGTTATTCGCTAAAGCTATAAGAAATACACATGAGTATAAATCTATTGCAGCATTATTTGTTGAATAAAAGGTAGGTTTTACTCCTTTATTTATTTATCTTTGCAGTCCTTTGAAAAAATAATGTTATGCAAGTAGTAAGTTTTACAGGAACAGAACGTTCTGAAACAGGAAAAAAAGGTAGAAGAACAGCTAAGAAATTAGGTGTCATACCAGCAGTTATATATGGTGGAACGGGCGAGGTAAAGCACTTCTCTGTAAAGCTAAATGAAGTAAAAAGCATGATTTACACTCCTGACTTTAAGATGGGAGAAGTAGATATAGCCGGTACAAAAATGAAGTGTATCATAAAAGATTTGCAGACACATCCAGTAACTGATGAAATTATGCATATCGATTTTCTGAAAATGATAGACAATCATCCTTTTAAGGCTGAGGTGCCTATCCGTTTTAAGGGTGTATCTCCAGGCGTGAAAGAAGGAGGAAAGCTTTCTCAGTTTATGAGAAGAGCTAAGATCAAAACAACACCAGAAAATATAGTAGACGAATTATTCGTAGATATATCTGAACTTAAATTAGGTTTTTCAGTAAGAGTTAAGGACCTCGAAATAAACGATAAGATAGAAGTTCTAAATAATCCTTCAACACCTATCGCGATTGTAGAGGTGCCAAGAGTACTGAAAGCTGAAGACACAGCAGAAGAATTATTAGGAGCAGCAGAAGGTGATGCACCAGCAGAGGAAGGTGCTGGCGAGGAAACAGCAGCAGCAGAATAGATAAAGTCAAAGTGTAAATAAAGAATATTATTTTCCTCGAAACTAAGGGAGATGCTTCATCGAAGTATCTCCCTTTCTTTTTACACGCAACACTATTAGGTTTAAAATCTACTAGAGTTTTCTATGTATTTATACCAATTCTATTTTTAGATGACGGAAAAGGATTTAGAATTGTTCAAAATGGATCAAGGCAAAAAACGTAGGCGAACCCATAGGTTCGGCGAGGCTTTTTAACGAAGGAACATGAAGAACAAAATAAATAATTACCGTCATTCTAAACTAGAATTGGTATTATACTGTATAAAACTTTTACGATTTATAATGATTTACCCCAACGTGATAAGGTTGCTAAGGCATAGGTTTGAACCCACAGTCATTCTATTCAGAAAATATGCATATCAATCTAGAGTATAACTCATTTGTGGTTTTAACCCATTGTTGTGCTTAAGAAGTAAGTGGTTATTATATATGTGATAATTCAAACAGAATTGGGTCCACTACTCAGAAGGGACACTAATGGAAATGCTATGCTCTTCTCTAGAACTTTTAATTTTATAATAGTCTACGCTGCACTCAGAAATTTTGTAAAAGACCAATGCAAAAAATCTTTTGCCTACTTTTACATAATGGAAAAACAACTACAGGTCTCCTACATACAATATGATATCACTTGGGAAACTCCCGAAAAAAATAAGGCTTATATCGACACATTAATTTTAGATAATATTAAAACAGACCTACTGATTCTTCCTGAAATGTTTACTACAGGTTTCTCTATGAATCCTGCTGCTATGGCAGAAACCATGAATGGCGAAACCGTCCTCTGGATGCAGCATCTCGCAAGAAAAATAGATGCACTGGTCCTAGGTAGTATTATAATTATAGATGAGGGTAATTATTACAATAGATTATTAGCTTGTTTTCCGGATGGTAGGCTGAGGTACTATAATAAGAAGCATCTGTTTGGAAAAGATTTTGAACAGAAAGAATATACAGCCGGGCAGAAATTGCTTATTATAGAACACAAGGGGTGGAAAATATGTCCACTCATATGTTACGACCTAAGATTTCCTGTGTGGAGTAGAAATATCCAGGACTATGACCTGCTCGTATACATTGCCAGCTGGCCAGAGACAAGAATACATCACTGGAATGCCCTACTCAAAGCCAGAGCCATAGAAAACCAATCTTATGTTGTCGGGGTCAACAGGATAGGAAAGGATGGCTTAAATCTAGATTATATAGGCTACTCTCAGCTTATCTCTTACGATGGACAGATCCTACAACATGCACAGGAGAAACAAGGTATTTTTCATACGCAAGTAGAAGATAAACATTTGACATACAGATCTAAACTAAATTTTCTAAGAGATAGAGAAGACTACACTATGAACTAGGCATGAATATTGTACATATTAGATAAATACTTAATATGAAAATCCCAGTGCGGTCTAAATCACACTGGGACATTAACTAAATTCTTATTAAACTTATCTAGAAATGAGACATTACAGCGCGCTGCAATCTCCTAATAATCAGAACGGTTTTAGAGCTAAACTGCTGCTTCCCCTTTTTGTATTGTTTGTTATATTTTTGTTAAGCTCTTGTTCGAGTTCTAAGGATTACCTCAGCAACACTAGACGATCAAAACTTAAAATTAGTAGAAAATCTACCGTCAAAAATCATTATTCTAATAGGGTAAAAATCGCAGACTACGCGGAAAACTTTATAAAAACTCCTTATAGATATGCAGGTAAGACACCCGATGGATTTGATTGTTCTGGGTTTACTTCCTTTGTATTCAGAAACTATGGTATAGAGATAGGGAGCTCATCTAGAGAGCAAGCCAAGGCAGGTAGATCAAAGAAAATGGGTCTGGTGGACAGAGGCGATCTCTTATTCTTCGGTAATAAGAATAAAGTTTCTCATGTAGGAATGGTGTACGCAGTAGAAAACGATGAGATCATGATGATACATGCTTCTTCATCTAGGGGAGTTATGATATCTAATCTATCTACCTCGGAGTATTGGAAGAAAAAGTTCTTGTTTGCAAGAGATATTATGAGCTCTACACGAAATGATTTGGCTTTTAGGTGAACCATTGTCCCAAATAATATATTGATATAAGTGATGAATAGCTTAATAAAGCGAATAAAATACTTTTTTAATGCTATATTCGGGCAACAACTTAAAAAACGAAAAATGATCAATCTTATACTATTTGGACCTCCAGGCTCTGGCAAAGGAACACAAGCTGAGATGCTGGTAGAAAAATACAATCTCTTACATATTTCTACTGGAGATTTGTTCAGGTATGAGATAGGAAACAAGACGCCCCTAGGTGTAGAAGCTAAGTCCTACATGGATAAAGGAGAACTAGTTCCTGATTCTGTAACGATAAGAATGCTGGAGAATAAGGTGAATGCTAACTCAGAAGTGGGAGGATTTATTTTCGATGGTTTTCCTAGAACCATAAAACAGTCAGAGGCACTAGATGCTTTTCTCAAGGAGAAAGGTACATCTGTGACAGGTTTACTTTCTCTTAAGGTAGATGACGATGAGTTAGTAAGCAGATTGCTAGAAAGAGGAAAAACTTCTGGTAGGAAAGATGATAGTAATGAGGAGATTATTAGAAATAGGATAGCAGTCTATAATAACGAAACAGCACCTGTCTACAATTATTATAACGAACAAGGATTATCTGCTTATATTAACGGAGTGGGAACTAAAGATGAGATCTTTGCTTCTCTCTCAGAAGCAATAGATTGTTATAGCTAAACACAAAATAGCTAAGAATTAATGGCGGATCAGAATTTTATAGACTACGTAAAGATATGTTGTAGATCTGGTGCTGGTGGTGCAGGTTCTTCTCATTTTTACAGAGATAAGCGAACTGCCAAGGGCGGACCAGATGGTGGTGACGGAGGTAGAGGTGGTCACATTATCTTACGTGGTAACAAACAGTTATGGACATTGCTGCCTATTAAATACAGAAAACATGTACTAGCGGGTAATGGGGAAAATGGATCAGGGAATAATAGTTCTGGTTCCTATGGAGAAGATATAATCCTCGACGTGCCGCTGGGTACGGTTGTCAAGGATGATGAGACGGGCGAGTTTATGTGCGAGATAACGACAGAGGGTGAGGAAGTAATAATTCTCCCAGGAGGTAGAGGCGGGCTAGGAAATACACACTTTAAATCTTCTACTAATCAGTCTCCTCAGTATTCGCAGCCAGGAGAACCTGGTCAAGAGTCCTGGAAAATCCTAGAACTGAAAGTACTTGCGGATGTAGGTCTTGTGGGCTTTCCTAATGCTGGAAAATCTACCTTACTTGCAGCGGTATCAGCTGCTAAACCTAAGATTGCTAATTATGCATTTACCACGCTCACCCCTAACTTAGGAATTGTTGCGTATAGGAATCATCGTTCATTTATCATGGCAGATATCCCTGGAATAATAGAAAATGCTCACCTTGGGAAAGGACTAGGCCTAAGGTTTTTAAGACATATAGAAAGAAACTCTGCTCTTCTATTTGTTATTCCAGCAGATTCGAAAAATATCAATGAAGAATATAAAATTCTGCTCAACGAGATAGAAAAATATAACCCGGAACTTCTAGATAAAAGACGAGTTTTAGGAATCTCTAAGTCAGACATGCTAGATGAAGAAATGAAAGAACTTATCCTAGAAGATATAGACATTAAGATTCCACACATGTTTTTCTCCTCCGTATCTCAGGAAGGAATTACTGAACTGAAGGATATGATATGGAAGGCCATAGAAACTGAGTAGTGTCATAATAAACTTGAACCTGTCAAAATTCAAATAATATGATTAAAAAAGAAGCAGATTACTGGACAACTTTGCGAACAGAATCTGTACTATCTATGCCTTTATTTGACATAAGAAAAGATATCATTAGAAATGAACGGACGCAGAAAGAACTAGATATAACCGTTATGGAAGCTGCTCCATGTGTCAATGTTATTGCCATTACACCAGAACACAAAATTGTGTTTGCAAGACAGCATAGATTTGGAATAGGTAGCGATACGCTAGAATTACCAGGTGGAATTATAGAAGCAGGGGAGTCACCACTAGAAGCCGCTAAGCGGGAATTAGAAGAAGAGACTTCCTACATAGGTTCGGAGTGGGAGTATATAGGCAAGGTTGCGTCCAATCCCGTTTTTATTGACAGCTATATACATCATTGTATCGTGAGAAATGCCACAGCGTTGGGTAGCTTGGCTTTTGATGATGGCGAGCATGTTTTTACAGAACTCTATTCAGAAAAAGAGGTAAAAAAAATGATAACTGAAGGAGTATTTTTACACCCGCATACGCTGAGCTTTCTAGCCCGTTATTTTTTACTATAAAAAAGCCAAAATTTTAAGATTTTACTCTATTACCTTATCATATTTACTTATTCTACTCATAAGAATACTTAGAGAATCTTTTTGGTTTGTTCCTGTATAGAGTAAGCTATCGTTAGAGAGTAATTCATATCTCCCCTTAAAATCTAGAGTTCTGAAATCATGGAAATTCCATAGTTCCATTTGGTGATAATTAGTATCGATCATATACTGAAAACCAGTTACAGTATCATTTTTTATAGCGGCTATACCATGGCGACCTTTCTCAAAATATAATTTTTCAAATCTAGGAAAACTATCTGTCTGAGTCTGTATAGAGTCTACCTGCCATACACCTTGGAGGATGGGAGAGTTTAGATTATACCATCTATTACTATTCTCAAAAAATCCAGTGGACAGCAACGTGACATAACCGACTATCGTTATTAGTTTAATGAATGATATGGTGTGATAGAGCTTGTTTTCAGTTTTGAAAATAGCAGGCCGACGAGCAGCTATAGCTTTGTTTGTAAAAGTCAATTTGTATAATGACGGAACATAAGGTGCTAGGATACTTAGAAGGGTGATGAGGAGTATACTAGAGTTGAGTTTAAGACATATGTCAAATAAATAGTTGAGTAAGACAATGTTGATCATCATAGGTAGTAGGACAAAGAGGCCTAGTAGATTCGTCTTTCTGAAGCAAAGTGTTACCGACGCAGCAAGCAGTATCCAACCTAAGACTTTCTGGTAGATGGGCTTAAAAGCAAAAAAAGCTGAGGTGAAATCCATGCCACTTAGATCGACGATTCTCTGGTCTATACCGAAATATTGTATGTTGAATTGTTGTGTATATATCTGCGCAATGGCATAAGCAAATAAAATATAAGCCATTAAGTATCTGTTAAAACAGAATAAGCCATATTGAGCAGTAGACAACCGCTTTTTGGAAAGTGCTAACGATAGTGGAACCGAAATAAACAAACTTCCTAGGAGATAATATAATACTAACGATACATTCTCTGAAGAATCGCTACAGCGCATATCGCTGTTTAGGAAAAAAGTAGAAACGAGCAACGCGGCACCTGTAGCGGTAGATAGAAAAAGTAAAATATTGTAAATCTTTCTGATCACTAGCACGTCATTTATGATTCACTAAGATAGGGGTAAAGGCTTCGTATTTTATAATTAGCTGTTTCCTTTCTTAGATTGACATTTTAAAGAAAAGCAAAAAATTGATTACAGCAGTAGAAACTTTTATTATTGTGAATTTATTAACACCCTATATCTTCTCTAATTCATTTGTACCCTACAGGACAAGAAATTTAGCAAAAAATCCCGCTAGCATAAAAATAGCGTAAACTACCTCGTGCCGTGGGTATAGAAAAAATAATTAATCCGAATAGAGTATTCATTTGAAAAATAACTTTTCCTAATATGAGTTGTTCGTGAATTCACCTTCTACAAATAATCCCGCCAAGGAAAGGCTATTCGGAGAAGGGGGTGATAGCTTCTATGCTTATCGCTTTTGTCTCTGCGATATTATTTAAGTTCGTAATTGCTAATATGGAGGGTATAGGTTCATACATAAAAGATCTAGATGTCCTAGCCCCTTCATTTGCTCTTGCTATGATAGGTGGATATATTGTTTGTAAAATATTTCCTGCAAGTATGGTGGAAAATGAATAGTAGTATCTATTTATTACGAACGTGTGAAAATCTGTTTATAGTTTTTAAGTTTTACAGTAATACAAAAAGCTAATACTATTCAGTCGATTATTTGTTCTATGAATTGAGGGTGTTTATTCTAAAATCGCAATAATTTTATACATATATTTACAGTTGGGAATATTTTAATAATAAATCCGATAAATAAGTGTATTTATGGGATACTAAAATTTAATATATATGGATACAATAGAGGAATTAGAGCTGAGAGTAGAAACGGAGAAAGGAATTCTTAGATCACTGAAAACTAAGTTAAAGAAGGCTAAGAGGGAGGAGAAATCTAAAGCAGCAAGAAAGAAAAGAAAAGTTGTAAAAAGCATAAAAGCGGAAAAATCCAAGAAAGAAAAATCAGAAAAAATAAAAGCAGCGAAAGCAAAAGAAACTGCAATCACAGCTAGGAAAAAAGCCAAGGCAAAAAAAGCAGAAAGAAAGTTAAATAAGAAATAAATAGTTTAGGTATACTAGAGCTATCTATTCAGTAGCTTGTATTTATTAAAGAGTATGTTGTTCTTTAAAATCGAAAAGATAAGCTTTTCGGAATTGAGGGATAATCATACCTTTGTACGATGGGAGCATCGACATATAATCAAGCGATCAAAAAACAATTTCTAGAAATACTAAAATTGTCTATAGAAGATCAGACTTTTGTGAGCTTGGTATTGATGAACAACAAGAACGCAGATATTGATATTAAGAAATTATCGATCCGTCCTATATCATTAAAAAGAGGAAAATTACTTAATTTTGTGTCTCGATTCCCTTCTAATGATATAACTAAAAATTACTCAATCGATATCGGTGTTAAGAATGTAGCAGAACTACTGGAGGTTACCTTTTCTCAGGGTGCTCTTTCTACTTTTCATACAGAGTACTTTTTTGCTTATCCTGAGAAAGGAAAGAGCAAGCTAAAAAGGAAAGAGAGAAAGCAAACGCTGTCTATTAAGACCGGTATTAATAATCAGAAAAGAAGTCCTTCAGATCAGAGACTACATTATCTTTTTGCATTAGGAATAGCAGACGAAAATGGTACTACCCTTAAAAACAAACATGCCAAGCTCAGGCAAATTAATAAATTTGTGGAGATCATCAGTCCGATTATTGTTAAGTCTGGACTTGGTAAAACGCTGAATATTGTTGACATGGGATCGGGTAAAGCTTATCTCAGTTTTGCACTATACGATCATATAAAAAATAACTTAGATTACATACCGCATATGACAGGGGTCGAACTCCGTTCAGATCTAGTCTCTGCCTGTAATGATATAGCAGCAAATGTAGGTTTTGAGAACTTATCTTTTAGAGAAGGAAATATAGAAACTACCTACATAACTAATCCAGATATCTTGATCGCCCTACATGCCTGCAATACGGCGACGGATGATGCCATCGCAAAAGGTATACACACTAATGCAAAAATGATTATTTGTTCGCCTTGCTGCCATAAGCATATCAGGAAAAAAATGTCTCCGACAACTGAGATAGCTAGCATAACTCAATTTGGGATATTAAAAGAACGACAGGCAGAAATTGTAACGGATACCATACGCGCCCTAATACTAAAAGCTTATGGATATAAAACTAACGTCATAGAATTTATAACTACAGATCACACTGCTAAAAACCTATTGATCACAGCTGTAAAAGAATCAGACCTGTCAGATCCACTTCAAAATTATATTGAGGAAATAACTGCGCTAAAAAAGCTTTTTGGAATTAGTGAACATCATCTAGAGAAATTAACCTACAACAGGAAACCATGAACGTAATCGGAACAAGAAGAGAAGATATAGCTATAGGCATGCTAGTAGAGATTGTTAAGAAACAACATCAGTCTACTGGCGAATTAACAGAAGGATTTATAAAACGAATTCTTACCAAAGCCAGGGTTCATCCTCACGGCATAAAAGTAATGCTCAAGTCTGGGGAAGTAGGACGGGTAAAAGGTATTATTGAAGACTAATGCCATTTTCTGTTTAGATAGCTATAGATCTTTTTCTAGCGATATAGCTTGATCAAAATCATACAATTATACACTTATTTACAGAATAGACTTTAGTATATCTAGGAAAGAATTATGCCAGCAATCAGCAAAATAGCATTCAGTTTGTCAGACTATTGTAGCGTGGGGAAAATAGGATAAAGAAAATTCAATAGAAAAATATGGGCCTGTGAAAAGAAATGAATTATCTGTGTAAATCAGAATAAGGATTATTGAAATTTTAATATCTATCGGATAATTATAGCCGCCATCTATGCCGATAGGTTAGATGGTCGTGCTATATATTGTTCTATGCCGTAATTTTTAGGCTGCTAATTTTTTCTTATTATCGAGGGAATCTCTTTCAGACCAGAGAATATACTTTGCATTCTTTGCTTTTAATGCTTCTAAAAATTCGCTTTTAACTTCCTTTTCTATGTTATTTATAACAGCAATGGCACTAACATCTTTTTTACTAACCTTTTCTCGTACAGGTTTAATGTCTTCCCATGAAAATAAAAATGTAGAAAGAGTACTTTTGTTAATTGAGTTAAATGACTTTATAACGATTTCTTGTTCCTTTTTCGCAATTTGAAAATCAAATGTAAATTCCAAACCGGTTGAGCCTTTAGATATGAAGTCCGGAGTGAATATTATATCTAGATTATTTAAATGTTCTCTAACATCTTCTTTGAAAATTGAATTAACATTTGATTTGGAAAGAATACTTAAGTCATTTATTTCAAGTATTGCAGAAAGAAAATTATGCTTTTTTTGAGGGAAATTCTTTTCATTCGCTTCAATTACCAATTCTTTTTCATTTTGGATTAAACCATAGCTCAAGAGAATAGTGTCTAAAAGTTCTCTTCTTTTTTTTGACCCTTGAATGTTTACGCCTAGTAGCTCAAGATTATTAAGAGTTTCACCATTATCCGATAAAATAATAGTACCATTTTTTCTTAACGCAAATAATTCAATTGTATCATTGAAGGCACCAATAAAAGGGGTGTCAATACTGTACCAATTTGAGATGGCACTAGATTCTACTATGGTTTTTTCTTTTAACCAAGAATAATAATCATCAATCATTGAATTTACCCAGTTCATACTAGAGTTTGTTGTATTGTTAACGAAGATACAACATTTATTATGTCACTAAAATTCATAATTATGTCATTAAAATCTAGAGTGTTTTTTACTTCTTGGGTTTTAAAGTCTATATCTGGTAGAGGTATAGCCCATGCTAACGGCTTGTATCCCTCGACATAAAAGTGAATATGGGGCTCGTCTTTTTCGAAAAACTTTCCAATATAAGGCTTAAATCGTTTGGGTAAATTTGAATTTCCTTGAGCTGGATTCTGATGTCTGCCTTTAAAATCTAACCTTACTAAGCCTATATTAGAATAGGATTCTTGATGATGAAGTGAAATTTTAAATTGTATTTTTTGATTGGAAGTGATTTCTAGAAAAAAATGATAATCCGGTTCACTAGGAGCTACCAGATTAATTCGATTCTTAGCAAGAGCTAGATCAACTTGTTGAGTAGGATCTTTTAAATACTTCGCTGATTTAATTAAATTTTGAGCTTCTTCGTTTGTAAACATATTTTAATATCTATTCGTATGGCATATAACGGTTCAGGCTATGCGTCGTCTCTCACAAGGTACGCAGTGAGATATGATCGTCATATCCATTGTTAGCTTTTCGGGTGATTTCATTCGAAACAGTTTGCTCTTTTCGTCAATATATATTTCGGTTTCAAGTCATTCAGTATAATTAATTGCGTTCAAGCATTTTGGCTATTTTGTCGTAATATTCTTGTGTTAATACTTCAGTCCATGATGTCGGTGTTCCACCGCCATATAGAGCTAAATATGTTACATCACTATGCTTAGTTGATGAATGCCAATGTTCCGTATCCTTATTACATTTAATTATATCGCCTTCTTTTAGAATTACGGGTTTTTTTCCTCTTTCTTGATAATATGCTTCTCCATCTACAATTATTAATACCTGTGCTGTACTATGAGTATGCCAATCTAATGTTGAATTGGCTTTAAAAGTTGCTTTTGTTATGTTATAACCCAGTTCAATATCATCGTGAATAATACGATTCAACCAAGCCTCTCCGATGTAATATGTATTCGGTGCTTTTGTGCCCTCGGTTTGATATGAGGTGACATTGTATTCCGAATTTTGGGAGCATCCTGAAAATGAGGCTAACATAAACAGGAGGATAATTGAATATTTCATTTTATACTTTTTTAATTTTTAAATTCTAATTTTCATTACTGACCATTCTGTCAATTACGAAGGGTTTTCTTTTTTCCTGAAAGCTAACTTGAAATATGCAGATTAATTATTAACAGAATAATCATGATAATACATTATTGATTAAAAATATTAATTAATCAAATTTATTTCTTTTTTAAAAAAATATAGACAAAAAAATTAAGTCTATTAGAAAATATACTCACAGTAAATATTTATTAATAAGCTATCGTAAAATAAAACAAAGCTATTGTGGATTCATTTTACATTATTCATGCAGTAATGTTAATTTTGCACAATGAATTCTAAGGAGATACAAAATAAATACCTAGATAAGCTGAAAAAGCAAGGAAAGATTCCTAAGTACATCACTGGTCAGACAGCTATAGATCATACAAAGTCATATAAGGGGAGTATCGAGAATTTTATAGGTTTTGCGCAGCTGCCTATAGGCTTGGCAGGGCCATTACTTATGGATGGTTCGGCAGGTACTAATGAGCATTGGGTGCCTTTGGCTACCACAGAGGGCGCTTTAGTGGCATCTTATAATAGAGGCATAAAGGCAGGTTCTCTAAGTGGTGGATTCGTTTCTAGAACTATATCTAATCAGGTCCAACGTAGTCCATACTTTGAATTTGCTAGTATTATAGAAGCTTTGGAATTTGCTGATTGGATGAGATCTATAGAGTCTCTCATTAGCGCTGGTGTGAGCCAAGCTAGTAATTTTGCTAAGCTTGTCAATATGGATATCATGCACGAGGGGAATGGCGTCCATGTGACCTTTTCTTTCGAAACAGGTGCTGCAGCTGGACAGAATATGGTGACGATTGTTACCGATCAGGTGCTTAGACAAGTGCTAGAACAAGCACCTCGTAAGCCAACACTATTTTATATAGAAGCTAATATGTCCGGTGATAAAAAAGCAAATCTCAAATCACTAAGTAAGGTCAGAGGGCGTAAAGTAATTTCTGAGGTGACCATCTCTAAAGACGTTATTCATAATGTCCTAAAATCATCATCAGAAAATATTACTAAATTCTGGCAGACAGGTACTTTAGCCGCCATGCAATCAGGCGCAGTAGGTAATCACGGACATATAAGTAATGCCCTGACGGCTATATTTATAGCCTGCGGTCAGGATGTAGCCTGTATTTCAGAGGCTGCTGTGGGAACAGGAAGAATGGAAGCTAAAAGCAACGGTGACCTGTATGCTTCTATGACTTTACCAGGATTAATTGTAGGCACAGTAGGAGGAGGTACTTCGCTACCGACGCAGAAAGAATCTTTGGAGATAATGGATTGCAGTCGACCCGAAGATGTGGGTAAGTTTGCTGAACTGTGTTGCGCAGTAGCCTTAGCAGGAGAACTATCTATAGGTGCAGCTATTGCAGAGGGACATTTTGCTGCAGCACATCAGGCGCACGGAAGAAAAAGATAAGCGCGACCAGATAGAATTTTTTCTTTCTAACTCCATTTTTATTTTGCAGCTTAACCGTCCTCTTGGAGTATGATAAGTTTATCTTATACCATTTATATTTTTAGATGACGGAAAAGGATTTAGAATTGTTCAAAATGGATCAAGGCAAGAACGAATGAGTTCGACGTAGTCAAATAAAGTACGAAAGTGCTTTAAATGATGAGAACCCTGCCTCCTTGCATACGGCAGGCACAGCACGAAGCGGGCGGGCTAGCAAAGAACCCATAGGTTCGGCGAGTCTTCTTAACGAAGGAACATGAAGAACAAAATAAATAATTACCGTCATTCTAAACTAGAATTGGTATTATACAGATAATAGTTCCTTCTGTTGCGACAGAAGCTCTTAATCACCACTTACCAGCACCTCTACTAGTTGCTCTATATCCTTCTTTTCATTGTACACATTGGGACTGACCCTAATAGCATCACCTCTTACCGATACGGAGATTTTAGCAGCTTTTAGTTTTGTTGCAATACTTACCAGATCATCTTTAGGTCTTACCCTAATTCCAAACAAGTGATGTGCCCGATAAGCCGCATCTTCTATGACAAAGCCTTCTGAAGAAAGTGTTTGCAGTGCAGTAGATGTTATATGCTTGCAATATGCTTGTATCTCCGATGGCTTCCACTCATTTAGTTGTCGGATTGCAGTTTGCATCATCGGTACAGCTATAAAATTACTTGACTGACCTACTTCATAACGCCTAGCACCTAAGCGGTAACTATCCTGATAGTTGACTAGCTGAGCGAAGTTGTCGCTATCATAGCGGTTCATCCAGCTTTCTTCTATCGCCTCTCCATCTAGGAATCTTTCTCCATAGTATGCCATGCCAGCAGAATAAGGACCGAGTAGCCATTTATAGGCAGCAACAACAAGGAAGTCTAATTTTATCTCTTTCAGATTGAGATCCATGGCTCCTACAGATTGTGTACCATCTACCAGTAAGTAAGAATCATAAGCAGAGGAAACTGAACGTATTTTTGCGATATCGAACAGGCTGCCATCTGCCCAGTGGACAATCGGCATAGCTATTATCTTCGTTCGGGAATGTATGCTTTCGAGAATTTTTTCGTTCCAGTATTTTACAGGATGATCTTGTGTGCGATCAGCTTCTACGATACGTAGTGCAGCATTGTTTTCCGCAGCTAATTTTTTCCAAGAATAATAATTGCTAGGAAACTGTTCGCCGACTAAGAGGATTTCGTCACCACTACACAAAGGGATATTTTTTGCGGCATTAGCCACGGCATAAGATACAGAAGGTATAAGTACACAATTCTCTGGATCTGTACTATGAATGAGTCGAGCAAATACTTCTCTAAGCTCATCCACTGGTGCGAAAAAGTCTGTTGTGATAATATTCAGTGGATTATTTTTCTTTCGCACACTTTCTATACCTACAGCTTCTACAGATTTAAGATTAGGAGACATATACGCACCATTTAAATAACATAGATCGGCAGGAAGCGAAAAGAATTCTTTTTTACAATCAAGCATAGTTTTTCTTTTACTTTAGTAATTTAGTAAACTCCAAGTATTAAACCGCAAATGAAAGCAATCTATTTAACTAAGTATGGTGATGCAGATAAGGCTTTTGAGACGAGGCAAGTGGAAAAGCCTAGGGCTCAGGAAGATGAACTCATTATACAGGTAATGTCCTTTGGGCTTAATTTTGCTGACGTCGTAGCGCGGAGAGGTATGTATCCAGAGGCACCTAAGAATCCTTGCGTCCTAGGTTACGATGTAGGTGGATATGTACACGAGGTTGGTTCGGGTGTAGAAGGATTTGTGAAAGGGGATAAGGTAGTAGCATTGACCAGATTTGGTGGATACTCTGAATTTGCCGTGGCGAGAAAAGAAGCGGTTGCACTCATACCTTCGGGGTATAGTTTTGACCTCTCCGTTGCGCTGGCAACACAGGCTTGTACTGCATACTTTTGTGCTATAGAATCGGTAAATCTACATCCAGGAGATATAGTACTTATCCAGGCAGCAGCGGGTGGGGTAGGTTCTATGCTAGTTCAGTTGTGTAAGCATAAGGGATGTTATGTTATCGGTACGTCTTCAGGTTCTAAGCACTACTTCTTAGAAAAGCTAGGTGTGGACCTCTGTATAGATTATACAAAAGATGACTTTGCTAAAGTTATTGTAGAAAAACTGGGCCCTAAAAAGCTCGATGTTGTCTTTGATAGTATAGGTGGAAAAACATTTAGTAAAGCTATGAAGCAACTAGCTCCAGGTGGTAAGATGGTTAACTTTGGTGCAGCTGCACAGATCCATGGATCCAAAACGAATATGCTGAGATCCCTTGGTGTAGTTCTAGGCTTTGGCCTTTTTTCTCCACTTAGTTTTTTGATGAATTCTAAATCATTGATCGCTGTTAATATGCTCAAAATTGCAGATCACAGACCACACGTTTTTAATCATGTGCTGAAGGCGGTAGTCCGACTTGCGGAAGAAAAAATTATTGTATCAACAGTAGGAAAAGCATTTCCTGCAGAGGATATTGTAGATGCACATTATTACTTAGAGAATAGAAACTCTATCGGTAAGGTTGTTGTTCGTTGGTAGAAAACTAGGCTTCTAAAGAAGAATGCAATTTTCCGAACCGATATTCGTCCCCTACTATTCCATCTTTGATAATAGCTCCTTTTAGAATGCCTTCTTGTACAAAATCATTTTTCAGTAAGACCTTCATAGAACCTTTATTGTATGAGAAACATCCTGCCCATACTTTTCGTGCATTTAAAGACTGAAATGCAAAATCCGTAATCAGCCCTACACTGTTAGAGGCGAATCCTTTTCCCCAGTAAGGTTCCCCTATCCAGTACCCGATTTCGTAGCTTTGCTTGTATACATCTTGTCCATTAAAAATTCCAGTACTTCCTATAAGTTCTCCATTGTGACGAATCGCAAAAATATAATTTTCAGACTGAGAAGTCGCTGCTGTTTTTATAAATGCATGCGCATTACTTATGGTGTATGGATGCGGAAATCGATCTCGTACATTCAGCCATATTTTTCTATTATTAGCAATGGCAGTTAAAGGTTTTGCATCTTCAGGTCTAAATGAATCTAGAATAATGATATCTCCATTTAATGTTATATTTGTCTTGCTCATAGGCTATGCGATTTTCGCTAAAAAAAAGTTGTAGTTATTTTTTTATTTCATTAGAGAAATATAGAATAATCTTATTTAGGAAACAATATAAATTTTTACGGATGTCTTTATTATTTCTACATACCCGATATTTCTCTTTTTTCTTTGCATTAGTTTTTTCTTTTTTTTGCGCTTATATAGAGGCGGTAGCTCAGGAAAACTCTAGTATAGAAACTTCAGGGGATGTTATACAAGTAGGTCTACCTCTGCTGGCCTTAGGTGTTGAAGTTTGGAGAAAAGATAAGCAGGGTATGAAACAATTTGCCTTTGTAAGTCTAACTAATTTTGCACTTACGCAAGGACTAAAAATCGGTATCAATAAGAAAAGACCCAAAGGACCTAGAACAGATTCATTTCCTTCGGGGCATACGTCTATGGCTACCCAAGGATCTACTTTTATCTGGCGACGATACGGATGGAAATACGGTGTGCCAGCTAGTGTGGCAGCCGCTTACGTTGGTTTCACAAGGATAGAAGCTGAGAAGCACGACTTGATAGATGTCATCGCTGGAGCAATAATAGGAAGTGGAAGCGCATTACTTTTTGCCCGCCCAGTTCTAGAAGGTAAAGCTGTCGTAGAACCAGTGATTAGTACTAAGGCAATAGGTTTTCATGTACAGTTTAATTTCTGATATGTTTTTTATAGGTCGTAAATTTTATGCATCAGCGTGTATCCTTAAAACCTAAAGTGTGGTTTACAGAAATTATTATTCTCGGTCAAATTTATTTATTTGACATAAGAATTATTGTAAATTAAATTATTGCCTTACTTTAATGCCTAATCCTAACTATCAGATATATTCAAATGAAATTATTATTAAATTGTATAGCTATTCTATTGTTATTATTTATTTCTAAAGATGTATTTAGTCAAGGAACTAAGCTCCTTAGACAACCTTCTCTGAGCGATAAGCATATTGCATTTTCCTATGCATCAGATATCTGGGTGTCTAATATAGACGGCGCTCATGTAACCAGGATAACTAGTACACAGGCTTTAGAAAGTCACCCTCACATATCACCTGATGGCAAGACCATCGCATTTACATCTAATAGATCAGGATATAGCGCGGTATACACTGTACCTATAGCAGGAGGAACACCGACGCAACTTACCTGGTTACCTGGTGGCGCGAGCGTCAGAGACTGGACGAATGATGGATCATCTATTTTGTTTTCTTCTGCTAGAGGTGCCGCACCTTCTAGGCATAATTATTTGTGGACTATTTCTAAGGATGGTGGTCCTGCAACTAGGCTAGTGTCTCAGTGGGGTAACGATGGAGCGTATTCCCCAGATGGAAAAAGACTTATACTAGACAGAGTTACTCGGTGGGATGTCGAGTGGAGAATGTATCGCGGAGGTCAGAATACGCCATTGATCTTGCTCGATCTTATAGACAACTCTGAAGTTTTGATTCCTAATGATCAGACAACTGATATTCAGCCTGTCTGGCTTAAGGATAATATCTACTTTATTTCCGATCGAGATGGCACGGCAAATGTGTGGAGATACGAAGTCGCTTCTAAGTCGCTATCCCAAGTCACAGAATTTACAGGATCAGATGTCAAGACCATAGCTGGTCATAAAGGAAAACTCATCTTTGAAAGAGATGGATTATTGCACATGATTGATATTGCAACAAATGTAATTACAGATATCGAAATACATATTATTGGTGATTTTCCGTGGTCAGAAACTAAATGGGAGGATATCAGTAAGCGGGCAGAATCAGTTTCTCTTTCTGCGACGGGAGAGCGTTTACTTTTAGAATCTAGAGGAGAAATATTTACAGTGCCAGCAAAAGACGGAGCACCTCGTAACTTAACGAAATCATCAGGTATAGCAGAAAGAAGACCATTATGGTCACCCAAAGGAGATCAGATAGCTTACTTCTCTGACAAAGGGGGAAACGGATATGGACTCATGCTTCAGGATCAATCGGGAATGAAGGAAGCTACAAGAATAGATATAGGAAAATCAAAACTAGGCTGGGAACCTACCTGGAGTCCTGATGGTGATAGAATAGCTTTTGTAGATGACGACACTTGGGTACAAATTGTAAATCTTAAAAATAAATCTATTAAAACAATTGGTCATGCTGGCAATAACCTTGACAGAGGTAATATGAATCTGGCATGGTCTCCAGATTCTAAATGGTTAGCTTACAATACATCTGATGACAACGGTCTAAGAAAAATTATGGTCTGGAAAGTAGGCACATCTGCACCTAAGAGAATAACCGACAAATTTGCTGATGCTGTTTTTCCTACATGGGATAGAGATGGCAAGCACATATACTTTGCTGCCAGTACAGATATAGGTCTTGGCTCTGGATGGGCAAATACAAGTGCTATGCAATCTGATCCTGAATATGCAGTGTATGTTATGAACCTCACAGCCGACGAGGCTTCACCCTTTGAACCTAAAAGTGACGAAGAGAAAATAGAAAAAGAAAAGACAGGAGATGATAAGAATATGAAAGAAGAGAAAGAGGATGATAAAAATGGGGATAAAGAAGGAGATGAAAAATCGACACCACAAGTTAAGATTGATTTTGAAAACCTTACTAGACGTATCATGGCACTTCCATTGGATAAAGGAAATTTTGTACAGTTGATTGCTGGCCCTAAGGGCTCCCTCTTTATAGCAGAACGTAAACCAGGTGAGCAGACCCTCGCTATTCACAAATTCAAGTTAGAAGATAGGGAAGCTAAGGATTATATAGATGGAGCTAGTAGTCTATCGATATCGAGTGATGGCAAGAAACTTCTCTCTAGTATAAAAGGTACATGGACGATAATGGATGCAAGTTCTGGTAGTGGGAAGGATGGGAAAAGTGTCAAAGTTAAATTGAAAATGAACCTAGATCGTAATGCTGAGTGGAAACAAATATTTGAAGAAACATGGAGGTATGAAAAAGATTATTTCTATGATCCTAATATGCACGGTAGAGACTGGGATGTCGTGTATGATAGATATGCTCCCCTTGTGCCTTTTATTAAACATAGGGCAGATTTGAATTATGTTTTAGATCAGATAAATGGTGAGCTTTCTGTGGGACATAGTTTCGTTAGTGGAGGAGATTATCCAGATGTAGAGGATAGTAATATGGGACTTATAGGGGCTGACCTAATAGCAGATAAGGGTCGCTGGAAAATCGATAGAATATATACGACAGAGGCTTGGAACCCTGGATTATCAGGTCCGCTAGACAGGCCAGGTACCAAAATAAAAAATGGATATTATCTCGTAGGTGTAAATGGCAAAGAGATAAAATCTTCAGATAATCCTTATAAACATTTCGATGGAACGGCAGGTCAGCAAACTATAATTCATGTAAATAACAAACCCTCATATGTGGGTTCTTGGCAAGAAACTATAGAGCCTATAAAATCAGATAATAGCCTGAGAACAAGAGCCTGGGTAGAAGATAATAGAAGACTAGTAGATTCTCTATCAGATGGAAAATTAGCCTACATCTGGGTGCCGAATACAAGTGGAAGAGGTATCGTCTCATTTAATAGGTATCTTTTTGCGCAGCAGGATAAACTGGGGGCAGTCATAGATGAAAGATTTAATGGTGGAGGTCTATTAGATGATTATATGGTAGATAACATGACAAGAAAACTCAGAGCAGCAATAACCAATGAAGTGCCTAATGGAGCGCCTATGAAATTACCTGCAGGAATATTAGGACCTAAAGTTTTATTGATCAATGAAATGGCAGGTTCAGGAGGAGATTTTTTCCCTTGGGTATTCCGTCAGCAAAATGCTGGAAAACTTATAGGTCGAACAACCTGGGGGGGATTAGTAAAATCTTCTACACATTATAGAATGATAGACGGAGGGCGAGTCACCAGCCCTGATAACGCCATCTTTGATCCTGTAAATAACGAATGGGTAGGAGAAAATAAAGGTATAGCTCCAGATATTTTTGTGCGGCAGGATGCTAAGTCTTTGGAGGAAGGTAGAGATCCACAATTAGAAAGAGCCGTGATTGAAGTCATGAAAGCAGTAGAGAAAAAAGGTGTGAAGACCATAAAAGCACCACCATTTTCTAAGCCTGCAATTGGCGGATAATTAGTAAAAAATAGCTTATGAAAATTTGTCCCAACTGCAAACAAGAAGTATCCGTAGAATTTCATATGTGCTGGAACTGTAGCTATGATTTTTTGACCAAAAAAGTTTCTGGATTTATAAAAAACGAATCCACTTCCGCACAAAGAGAAATTAACTGCCTGCGTTGTAAATCTGAAATGACCTTTAAAAGGAATGCCACTTTCCAAAATCCTGTAATCAAAGGACTCGATGAGGACCTTAATCCAATGCTTAACAACAGCGAAACTTTCGATGTCTATGGCTGTCAGAAATGTGGTAAACTAGAATTCTTTTCTCCAGTAATTTAACACTTGTTTCAAATATAGACGGTTAGCTATAGTAGTGTATAACTAATGTAAAATAACTCTGCTCCAAGCCTAGTAATATTGTAGGGTTACGAAACGTGCTGTACCAGCGAATCTCTATTTTGTAAAGTAATTCAAATCCTGATCGTGGGAAGCCTGCTACGAGACTAGCAATTGAGGAGACAAGAATTTTGGTTCGTTTTTTTTGGACTGAAAAATGAACAAAACACTTGCTTGAAAAACAGAATTAAGATAATAATGAATGCTAAATAAATCTACCTTTTAAATTCTTATAACAACCTACCTATTAAAAGAATGAACGCTTAGTTCAATTCAGTGGACATATGGCAAAAGAAAAAAAATCTACCGCTTATCCATCATAGTAACCTGTCCAAAAAATTCTTTTGTCACACCATCGATATCTACAATGACTATCTGATAAACATATACGCCTGCTTCTAGTACTTTAAAATTTTGCCTGCCGTTCCACCCTACACTTTCTTCGTTGATAGGAATATTAGAAACATCGTAAACTGGATTCCCCCATCTGTCATAGATGGTCATTTGTCGAATAAGGCTTACTTTTTTACTACTAGCAAAAGCTGTGAAAAAATCATTATTTCCATCGTTATTTGGACTGAAGGCATTAGGAATATAAACCTCCACCGATTTATCAACATCCACCTGAATAGTACGTTGTTCTATGCATCCGTAGATATCTTCTACAGTGATGTTAATTGCTGTATTTACTGAGGGCCTTATGGTTGTCTCTTCGCAATCTATACAAGATAATGATGCTGTACTCTGCCAATCAAATGAAATAATTTCTGACAAGTCTCTGTTATATGCTACATCTAGATCTAAGCTGTCAGGCCAGTCGATTGTTGTATCTTGAATAGTAGAAATTTCTAGCACGGGTCTTATCTGTACATTGAATGTTGTATCGTGAGAACACCCCGCACTATCAGCAATGGTAACAATATGATCTCCACTAAGTAGTTGTAATGTGTCACCACTATTTATAGGATTACTATCTAAATATATTTCATAAGGAGCAACTCCTCCGACTATATTTTCTATAATTACCCTTACATCTTCTTCACCACATCCTACCTGATATGAAAAACCAAATTCATCAGGATTATCTCTAAAATCTAAGACATGTAGGGTGTCAAAATGGATACACCCATTATTTGAATTTGTAGTTTCTAAAATATAAGTTCCAGGGTTATCTATGATAAGTTCTTTTCCATTATCCATAAAAGTATTTTGCTCATCATACCATTCGTAAGTTAAGAAGGCTTCATTACTTGTTACTATTAAAGTAGCAGAACTATCTCCACATTGGAATGAAGTAGTATCTATTGCTGGGGAGGGAAAATCTATAGTAGAACTTACCGTCATGACAGTATCCGTCATACATCCATTTACTGGATCAGTAACAATGACTTTATAATTTCCAGCTTCGTCTACTAGTATATTAGCTAAAGTATCAAATGCAATACCTCCTAATACCCAAGATACATCTTGTTCATCTAGATTAGAACTAACCGATAATGCAGCTTGTAAATTTTCACAACTTAAGTTTTCTGAATTAGCTTGAATTTCAGGATAAACCTTATTTTCGATTACTTCAAATTCAAAAGTTTGGGTACAGCCATTATCAGCAACAGCAATCATAAAGTAATTCCCTACTTCTCCTATTTCAGCATCAGGTGCACTAATAAATAACTGTCCTAATGTGTTATACCAATTAAAGCTTATAATTTCAGGATTTTCTGATGCAGAGAGTTGAGCCTCTGGATTCTCGCAAGTTATATCACCTATCATGATTTCTACAAACGGTATTAATGTATCATAAGGAACATTTACAATCTCTTCAGCAAAACATCCTCCTCCCTCTGCTCTTATCGTGTGTATCCCACCAGAAATAGTGGCATCAAGATTGTCATCTACAGCTACGCCATCTATGAAATAATTTAAATTGGTAGGATCGAATGTGATAGCTACAACATCGTTATTGCAAGTAACAGAATCTACAACCATAAAATCAAAATCAGGTAGTGTCATATGCTGACCTATTGTAAATGGTAGCTCGTTATCAGAACCATCTACTCCAGTTGCAAATACAATATAGTCTCCAGTTTCAGTTATGGTAAGATCCGTATTATGTACCTCACTGCCATCTGGTAATAACCAATAATAAGATGTAAATTCTTCTAGATTTCCTATTCTAGCAATTATGGGCGTACCCTCACAATCCAGAAATGGTTCTACGACTAAGGTTATGGAAATAAAGCTTAAAGGGTCACTGTTTTTGAATGACCATCCAGACTGTATAGACGCAAGTAATAATATCGCTATAATAACAAGGTTCCCGTTAATAATATCTGTTTTGAATTGCAATATGCTTATATTTCTATTACTTTAGAAACATCGATCATAAATAGATGATGATTCCTAGATCTAAATACTATCTAATAAATCGGGTCCTTAGATTTTAAGTCAGTATTCTAATCTGGATTTTAAAAAATAAAACTCTAAAATACAGCTTATTATAATATCAAGCTATACTTTACAAGACATTAATATCCATACAGTATGCGCAGATTATATTGCTCCCTTCTAGTATCTCTCGTTTTACCACTTTCATTACTAGCTCAAGATTTTGATCTAGAGAATTTTGAGGCAATAAGTTTCAGAAATATAGGTCCAGCAGGGATGAGCGGTAGGGTGACGGCCATAGATGTTGATCTTTCTGATGAAGATAGAATTTTTGTAGGTACAGCCTCCGGAGGTGTTTGGAAATCAGAGAACGGAGGCATTACCTGGGAACCTATATTTGATGATGTGCCGATACTTTCTATAGGTTCGCTTAAGATAAATCAACAGAACCCTGATGAAATTTGGGTTGGAACAGGAGAAGGAAATCCTAGGAATTCACATAACTCAGGTGCTGGTATTTTTAAAACCATAGATGGAGGCAAGAATTGGAAATTGATGGGGCTGAAGGAGACTAAGATTATTCATAGAATTATCATAGATCAGAAGAACCCAACCACTATTTACGCTGGTGTTTTAGGATCGGCATGGGGAGATTCTGAGCATAGGGGGGTCTATAAGACAACGGATTCCGGAAAGACATGGAATAAGATCTTGTACGTAGATAAGCGAACAGGTGTAGCAGATATGATCGTAGACCCAGTGAACCCTAATAAGATATTTGTAGCCATGTGGGATTTTAGAAGAACTCCTTGGGATTTTACATCTGGTGGAAAGGGATCAGGATTTTACAGAACAGTAGATGGAGGAGAAAACTGGGATGAGATAACGGACGAGGATGGTCTTCCTAAGGGAGATCTAGGTAGAATCGGTGTTGCCGTTTCCAGAACAAAGCCTAACATCTTGTACGCATTGGTAGAAGCAGAAGAAAATGGATTGTATAAATCTACTGATGGAGGGTATCAGTGGTCATTAGTATCTAAGAAGGGGATAGGGAATAGACCTTTCTATTACGCAGAGCTGTATGTAGATTCACAAAACGAAAATAGACTCTTTAATCTTTTTACCTATCTTTCTCGAAGTGAAGATGGCGGAAAATCTTTTAAGCAAATAGCGGATTACGGTAATGCCGTTCACCCTGATCATCATGCCTTTTGGCAGTCTCCTACTAATCCACTCTACCTTATAGACGGTAATGATGGAGGAATGAATATATCTCGTGATGGAGGCGATACTTGGAAGTTTGTAAATAATCTTCCAGTAGGACAATTCTATCATGTAAATATAGATAAAGACTTTCCATACCACGTTTATGGAGGAATGCAAGATAATGGTTCTTGGATTGGTCCTGGATTTATTCTGAAGAGTGGAGGGATTTCTAATTATGATTGGCAGGAACTATACTTTGGAGACGGATTCGATGTTTCACCTTTACCATCTGATAGTAGGTATGGTTATGCGATGTCCCAGGGTGGGAATATAGGGTTTTACGATAGGATAACGGGTTTGACCAAATTTGTAAAACCTGTAAGCCCAGATACGACTACGCTTCGATATAACTGGAATGCTGCTTTTGCGCAAGATCCTGATAATGATTGCGGCGCATATTTTGGATCTCAGTTTGTACACTACAGTAAGGACTGCGGAAAAAGCTGGACAACAATTTCTCCAGACTTAACGACTAATGATCCAGATAAACAAAAACAAGATAAGAGCGGTGGTCTGACCATAGATGCAACTTTTGCGGAGAATCATACAACCATCCTTGCTATAGAACCTTCCGTTCATAACAAAGACGATCTATGGGTAGGAACAGATGATGGCAATTTACAACATAGTACAGATGGAGGAAAGAACTGGAGGAATGTAGCCTCTAAATTGCCAGGGATGCCTAAGCATGCTTGGATTCCTCAGATCAACCACTCTAAAATTAACGAAGGAGAAATATTTGTAGTTGTCAATAACTATCGAATGAATGATTGGGATCCTTATTTATATCATTCAGCTAATAACGGTGTAAGCTTTACACGGATAGCTGGTCCTCGTCAGATTGATGGATTCGTATGCAGTGTGCTACAGGATACTAAAAACGAAAATCTTCTTTTCTTGGGAACAGATGTCGGACTCTATATAAGTTTTGACAAGGGTAAAAAATGGAAAAAATGGGACAAAGGGTTTCCTTCTGTTCAGATTAGAGATATGGCGATACAAGAAGATTTTGATGATCTAGTTCTTGGGACTTTCGGTCGTGCTTTCTGGGTTTTAGATGATCTAGAGTTACTGCGTAATCTGTCAAAGGACAATAAAGTATTAGAGGAAGAACTGGCCATCTTATCAGCTCATCCCGGTTATCATTTAGAGAGAAGATCTTATGATGGAATCAGGTTTTACGCACAAGGAGAATTTAAGGGAGAGAACAAAGCAATGTGGGGATCCGAATTAAATATCTGGAAGAAGCCTAAAAAAGAGGAAGAGAAGAAGAAAGAAGAAACGGATAAAAAGAAAGATAAAAAATCAAAGAAAGATAAGTTTAAGGAAAATGAAGACAAGAAAGAGAAGGCTGGAAAAGAAGACAAGAAGGAGAAAGGAAAAGATAAAAAAAAGAAGGGGCCAGTCTTGCATGTGTTTAATTTAGAAGGAGATACATTGAGAACCATTAGACCTAAGCTGAAGGACGGACTTAACAAAGTAATATGGGGGCTAGATAGGAAGGGGGTAGCTACTCCTTCTAGAAGAGAAAGAGATGAAGACTGGGAACCAGGTGGTGTTCCTGTGTTGCCAGGGAAGTACAAGGTCGTCTTGATAGATGGCAAGCACAGAGATTCTGCAACAATACAGGTCAAGTTAGACCCTCGCTTAGATCATAATCTAAATGATTTAATGGCTATGGAAAAAGTCATCGATGGTTTCAACAAGAAAGTAGCTGCCTCTTCCAAAGCTTTTGATCAACTTACAGCCGCAAAAAAATCGATCACATTGGCAAATAACCTGATGGTAAATCAGCCCGATTCTGTGAAGAGAGAAATAAAGGAACTAGGTGATCAGCAGTCCACAAAAATAGATAGCCTTATGAATTTATTTCTGGATCCAGAAGGGCTGAAAGGTATACAAAGAAATCCCAAGACGCTTAATGCATTGACATGGAGAACAAGAAGATATCTCTATGACTCCTATGGACCTCCTACTCCTAATGCACAGTTGATACTTAATAAGTACAATACTTTGTCTAACGAAATTATTAATGGAGTAAATAATTTTATATCCTCAAGTTGGTCCGAATATAGAAAAAAAGTTGATGCTATCCCTACGCAAATTTTTAAAGAATTGGAGACCGTAAAGATAGAGTAGTGTGGCGGAGTCAAGACAGTACAGAGTCAGTGAATGGCCGATAAGTCCGCAGAAAATATAAAACTAATTTTTACAAATGGGCAAGAAAATCAATAAAATTTTATGCTTTGATAGTTTTACAAAATTGCCTAATAAACTATGTCTATAAGAACATAGTAATGAGATGTATCCTAAGAATAAGAGTTACTAAAAGAAATAAAAGAACACCACTTCGAGTTAACTAAGCGACATGATGGTATAAAACACACTGTGGCTTACAACAATAAGCAGATCTTGTATAGGGTAGTATATAGATATTTTACTGTTTCTGATCTAGTTATTTCTTAGGATAATTGAAATAGCCACAAATTTATGAATCTTATAATTACTAGTAATATAAAACAAACTAATGAGTGATAGAAGAAATTTTCTAAAGAACACAGCCCTTTCTACATTGGGGCTAGGTATGGCATCGAGTCAGCTAAGTACAGATCATAAGATACAAGCTGATTCTGAAGAAAGTTTTGCTTGTGGGATTACTACCCCAGACTATTACGGGGAAGGTCCCTTCTATACAGCTAGTCCTCCTATGATAGAAGGAAACAAGTTAGCGGCTACAGAAGTACTAGGAGATAGGATGATCATAAGTGGAAGGGTTTTTAATTTGAATTGTTCCGAGTTTATTCCTGGGACAATCATTGACGTTTGGCATGCGGACGATGATGGAGTATACGATAATAATGGATATAATTTGAGAGGGTATACCACAACGAATGAACAAGGCTTCTATCTTTTTGAGACTATCAAGCCTGGGAAATATCAGAACGGTTCTAGCTTCAGACCTTCGCACATTCATTATAAAATAAAACCGCCAGGATTTTCAATCCTTACGACACAGCTTTATTTTGATGGCGATACCAGCATAGAAGGTGATGCTGCAGCTTCTATAACCACAGGAGAGTTTGACGCTACAAATAGAATTATCCCATTAGTATTGAATTCCGCTATGGTCTTAGAAGGTACTTTTGATATTGTAATAGATGCACAAGGTATAAGTGTAGGTACAAGTGATCTACACCTAGATAAAGGCATGGTTTATTCTGCGGCACCTAATCCTTTTTCTACTCAGATAAAAATACATTATGGCGTTTTCAAGAGGGCGATGGTAGCTTTACATGTTTTCGATGTTCAGGGGCGTCAGGTAGCCATACTAGAAGAAGAGATGAAAACGCCGGACAAATATTATGCTACATGGCAACCCGAAGCAACACTTCCTTCAGGGCATTATTTTATTACGCTCAGGATTAACGATTTACAAGTTCACTATTTGAAAATATTTAAGCAGTAGTCTGTCTAAATAAAACTTGCACAATTAGCCGTAAAACATGGGCAAAATAAGTTTTGTAATAACAAAGTACAATAAGATTCCGATGGCTAGACCGTAGATAAATCCGTATTTATTCTTTTCTTTTTTTTGGGTTTTCATACTTTACAAATTTGTATCAGCTTTATATTTTATCTTACCATCGATGATAGTATACAACACTTTTGTATCCAGAATTTCACGATCTTCACACTTAAGAATGTCCTTATCTAATATTGTAAAATCTGCTAATTTCCCCACCTCTATAGATCCTTTTATGTGATCTTCAAAAGCGCCATAAGCTGCATCGATCGTGTATGACCTCAGCGCTTCCATTCTAGTCATAGCCTGCTCTGGAAAAAATGCAATCGCATGGTCAGGCCGCTTTCTTGTGACACTTGCATAATAACTAGCTAATGGATCTACATCCTCTACTGGTGTATCAGTCCCATTGATAACCTTGGCTCCAGAATCCAGAAGACTTCTCCACGGATAGGCACCTACTCGTGCTCTTTCTTCTCCCAGCCTAGTGACTACGAACGGGGAGTCAGAGGTACAATGTATAGCCTGCATAGAAGCTATTGTTCCCGTTCTTGCAAATCTAGGAATATCGTCAGGATGCAGATGCTGCGCATGTTCTATCCTCCATCGATGATCCGTTGAGCTTACCTTACGCTCAATAATATTTAGTACTTCTTGATTAGCCTTGTCACCTATCGCATGGACGCAGAGTTGCATATCGTTAGCTATAGCGATATCTGCTATAGCCTCTACTTCAGAAATTTCCGTTGTGTTCTGACCTACAAACCCAGGCTTATCATCATACGGTTTTAGCAGCCATGCTCCATATGCACCGAGGGCACCATCTACCTCCGTTTTTATAGCTCTACAAGTAAAGAAGTTATTTCCTTCGCCGATCATTTTATAATCTCCTGCTACATCTTTCATTTCTTCTGAACTATGTCTTAGCATAGCCCATAATCTGATACCGAGCTTTCCTTCATTAGCTAGGCTTTTATAATTTTCTATCTCATAGAAGTGAGATCCCGCATCTTGAAACGAGGTGAGTCCTTTTTCTAGACATTCTTGAGTAGCTAGTTCTATACCTTCATGCCACTTTCTGTCTAGCTCTTCAGGAGGAAGTTTGTCTAAGTATTCTTGATAGGCAGATTGTATGCTTTTCATAGCTCTCTCTTCGAACACGCCTATTGCATTACCACTGGCATCTCGTATAATATGACCGCCACTAGGATCAGGTGTCTCCGAAGAAATACCTGCAAGTTCCATAGCTTTTTTATTAGCAAACAAAGAATGACCACTAGCATGAAAAAGGATAGTCGGATTGTCAGGCGATATATCACTTAGAGAGTTGTGAGTAGGGTAGGTGCCGACACTATTTTCGGGTTGACTATCCCACTTATCCTGATGCCAGCCTCTACCATATATCCATTCGCCAGGTTGAACTTTCTCCGTCTTTTTCGCAACCATAGAGACAATTTCTTCCCAGGAATTAGATCTTAAGAAATTTAGATTTTGTTTGCCTTTACCCAGATTACTGAAGTGGCCGTGAGCTTCTATAAGGCCAGGTAGAACAAGTCCGTCAGCTATATTTATCTTTCTTGTTTCCTTACCCATCCAAGATGCAATAGCGGTGGAATCACCTACGGCTTGTATGATGCCGTCTTTGACAGCTACTGCTTGGACTTTTTCGTTTGAGGCATTGACCGTCTGTATATTTTTCCCTACGATGATTAGATCGGCGGACTGTTTATCAGACCCACAACTTGCATGCATAAGACAAGTAGTTGTAATAAGGATGCAAAACATATTAAGACTTTTGATAGAATACATAGATAGCATTTAGATAGTGGCTAAGGTACAAACCTTAAAATAATATAGAAATTATACAATTGGTACAACATTTTAGGCATTAAAAAATATATTTGCTGATAATAATGGATTAATATCCATAAGAAACCAGCTACGAAATCTATGAGTACACTTCAAGCGCTAAAAAAATTATTCTCTGATCATCTCACGCAACAGAATTATGGGGATCAGCCGTCCAACTTATATGAGCCTATAAACTATATTATGTCGCTAGGTGGCAAGCGGATCAGGCCACTTATGGTGCTGGCTAGTTTAGACCTATTTAATCAGAAGCCAGTGCAAGGACTTCAGGCAGCAATGGCAGTTGAGATTTTTCATAACTTCTCACTCGTCCATGATGATATAATGGATGCTGCTGATATAAGAAGAGGCAAGGCGACGGTACATAAGAAGTGGGATGAAAACACTGCTATCTTATCGGGAGATGTTATGCTGATTCAGGCCTACGAATATCTACTTTCCTATGATCAGAAAGTAGCGATAGATTTACTGAATGAGTTCACCGCTATGGCTAAGGGCGTATGCGAAGGTCAGCGTATGGACATGGATTTCGAAACCTCAGATCAGGTGACTATTGCGGACTATATAGAAATGATCACGCTTAAGACTTCTATTCTTCTTGCCAGCTCGCTTAAGCTGGGTGCCATCATCGCAGGTCAGGATGAGAATGTACAGAATCATATCTACGAGTTTGGTAAAAATCTAGGTATAGCCTTCCAGTTGCAAGACGATCTTCTGGATACCTTTGGCACGGAAGCATTGATCGGCAAAAAGGTGGGAGGAGACATCTTGCAGAATAAGAAAACCTATCTCTATCTAAAGACCTTGGAACTCGTAGACGCACAGACAAAAGAAAGACTTATCCATCTCTACAAAGAAGATATACAAACCGAAGAGGATAAGAAAATTTCAGAAGTTCACGCTATTTTCTCAGACGCACATGTCAAAGTATATTCACAAGAGTTGCAGGACAATTACAGCCAGCTCGCTCTATCCCATCTATCGGCGATTCCAGTAGACGAAAAGCACAAGGCCGCCCTGATGGAAGTACACGAATTACTAGGCAAAAGAATTTCGTAGATTAATTATCATTGGTATTTGGGCGTATCCCTCCTTCCAAGCTCTTATGGCTAAGCGCACAAGGCTGCCCGCATGCTACTACTCAAAGCCTTACCAGCATGCCTCAGCTCAAAGAACCTCCCAACAACCTCCGCTCAAAGGCCTCCCAACAACCTCCGCTCAAAGGCCTGCCAACAACCTCTGCTCAAAGGGCCTGCCCGCCGAAGCTTCAGCGCAGGAGGGTCGGGCCATTACAGACTCCGCATTCGCTCGGTCCCCAGCTATACCCCTGTGCTTGTCACGGACTGCTTCGTACCTCAGCACCTTTCATGCACCTTACGCGAGAGTATTGTTTTAGTTGTGTGTAGGCTGCGCCTACGCTCCTAATATATAAGAGCAAATGCTCGATCTGTCGATATCTTTTTTCATTCCGCTCCATCATAAAAGTCATACTATCTTTTTTACAATGTTCCGAATTATTAACGATAGATAAAAAATAAAGATTTGTAGTCAGGGTACTACAAACCCCTCAGTAACTTGTCAAGTTCTGAATAGGCTGTGCCTAAGGCAGATGGAACAATATAATATAATCTCATATAAGATTTTGGGATCAACAATGGTAGATGACTTTATTGATCTAAGAGGCTATCCGTACCCCTCTGTCTACGGATGTATATACTTGATGCTGAACATTTAGTCTATTCCGACTTAATAAACGGCAGATAAAAAAATAAAGATTTGTAGTCAGGGTACTACAAACCCCTCAGTAATTTGTCAAGTTCTGAATAGGCTGAGCCTATGGCAGATGGAACAATACAATATATCTCATTTTAGATTTTAGGATCAACAATGGTAGATGACTTTATTGATCTAAGAGGCTATCCGTATCCCTCAGCCTACGGATGTTTATGCTTGATGCCGTACACTTAGTCTATTCCGAAGTATAACGATATATAAAAAATATAGATTTGTAGTCAGGGGACTACAAACAATTCAGTTGGCAAAAATTTACACTAATAAAAGGCCACCCTATCTTGCACCCGTGATAGAAGTGGTACTGCAAGGGTATGCGGACGAGTGATCTAAGGAGCCACGCAGGCTTGCCCGCAAGGGAAGACAAGTTGCGACTATAGATCACAGGACAAAGGCACTTAGCAGTAGGAACGGAGAGCGCGATAAGGTGCCCAAATAATAAATATCACCTTGCTAGGATGTCAAAATTATCTTGCCATTCCACCATTCTTTCTCGATAATAGCCTTATTTTTTTCGTAGAATCTAATAGCAGGTGTATTCCAGTCTAGAACTTGCCACTTCAGAAGTTTGCAATTTCTAGCTTTCGCTTCTGCAATAATAGCATCCCAGATAAGCTGTCCGACGCCTAATTGTCTGGAAGATTCTACTACTATAAAATCTTCTAGATATAGCATTTTTCCCTTCCAAGTGGAGAAAGTGTCGTAGTATATGGCAGTACCAATGATTTTATTCTCTTCTTCAGCAACGATGAAAGAATATAATTTGGAATCGAATAAATTATAATAATCCTGTAAACTTGCTGTCACTGCTTCAGGTTCTTTTTCGTAAATTGCCAGTTCTATAACAAGTTCATAGATCGCAGGAATATCGTGCTTCTGGCCTTTTCTGACTTTCATCTTCATTTGGATAAATTTTTGTAGTAAACCCCTTGTAATACAATAAAATAGTCTTACATTTGCAGTCCCTTGCAAAATTGTAGGGGAAGAACTTGAAAGTTAATGTATTAAAATTGGAATATGCCAACTATTAATCAGTTAGTAAAAAAAGGTAGAAAGAAGATAGTTACAAAGAGTAAAACTAGAGCTCTGGAAGGATCTCCTCAGAAGAGGGGTGTATGTACGAGAGTATATACTACGACGCCTAAGAAGCCTAACTCTGCACTAAGAAAAGTAGCTAAGGTGAGACTGACCAATGGTCAAGAGGTAATCTGCTATATTCCAGGAGAGGGGCACAATCTGCAAGAGCACTCTATCGTATTGATAAGAGGAGGAAGGGTAAAGGATTTACCTGGTGTACGTTATACCATCGTTAGGGGAGCGCTCGATACAGCGGGTGTGAACGATAGATTACAGTCGAGATCTAAATACGGAACGAAAAGACCTAAATAATTTTATAAAGATATATCATGAGGAAAAGAAAGCCTAAAAAACGTATCATTCAGCCGGATCCAAGATTTGGAGATCAGGCGGTTACACAGTTCATTAATAATATGATGTTCAGTGGTAAGAAGAACGTAGCCTATGAGATTTTTTATAATGCTATGGATATCATAGAAGAAAAAACAAGTGAAAATCCTCATGAGGTTTTTCAGAAGGCCCTAACTAATATTATGCCTGGAGTAGAGGTAAGAAGTAAAAGAGTGGGTGGAGCGACTTTCCAGATTCCGACGGAGATAAGACCTGCAAGAAAGGTTTCTATTGGCATGAAGTGGTTAGTTAAGTATGCTAGACTTAGAAGTGGGAAAGGTATGGCTGAGAAGTTATCTGCAGAGATTATAGCAGGTAGTAAAGGAGAAGGAGCAGCAGTGAAGAAGAGAGAAGATACGCACAAAATGGCGGAATCAAACAGAGCATTTGCTCATTTCAGAGTGTAATTACGTATTACGCAGTATTAATTAGTTAATAATTCTAGATACAATTATCATGTCTAAAGATCTAAAGTTTTTAAGAAATATAGGTATTGCCGCTCACATTGATGCGGGTAAAACAACCACATCAGAGAGGGTACTCTACTATACGGGTATGAGTCACAAAATAGGAGAGGTCCATGATGGAGCCGCTACTATGGATTGGATGGAGCAGGAGCAAGAAAGAGGTATTACTATTACTTCAGCTGCAACGAAGACGGAGTGGGAATGGAAGGGTCAGAAGTATCCGATGAACATCATCGATACACCTGGTCACGTGGATTTTACCGTAGAGGTGAACAGATCTTTAAGAGTATTAGATGGTCTAGTTTTCTTGTTTTGTGCTGTATCTGGTGTAGAGCCGCAGTCAGAAACAAATTGGAGACTAGCAGATAATTATAAAGTTCCTAGAATAGGATTTGTAAACAAAATGGACAGATCGGGTGCTGATTTCTTTAATGTTGTAAAAGACGTGAAAGATAAGCTAGGTTCTGACGCTATACCATTACAAGTACCGATAGGTGCAGAAGAAACATTCAAAGGTGTTGTAGATCTTATCACGGGAAAGGCTATTGTCTGGAATGAGGAAGATATGGGTATGACATATGAGGAGATACCAGTACCTGAAAATTTAGTAGATGTTGTTGCTGAGTGGAGAGAAAAGCTGCTAGAAGCAGTTGCTGAGTATGATGATACATTGATGGAGAAGTATTTTGAAGATCCAGCAAGTATCACAGAGCAAGAGATGATCAATGCAGTAAGGGGTGCAGTTCTTGATAATAAGTTCGTACCGATGATGTGTGGTTCTGCTTTCAAGAACAAAGGAGTACAGGCGGTTCTAGATGCAGTATGTGCATTCTTACCTTCTCCTATGGATATAGAGGATATAGTAGGAACGAATCCTAATAACGATGAGGAAATAAGTAGAAAACACAGTGTAGATGGTCCGTTCACAGCACTCGCCTTTAAAATTGCAACAGATCCTTATGTAGGAAGGTTAGCGTTTTTTAGAGTATATTCTGGTGCACTAGATGCTGGATCATACATCTATAACTCTAGATCAGAAAATAAAGAAAGAATATCGAGACTGTACCAGATGCACTCTAATAAGCAAAACCCTATCGATAGGGTAGAAGCTGGAGATATTGCAGCGGGTGTAGGATTTAAAGATATAAGAACAGGAGATACCTTATGTACTGCTGATCATCCTATTGTACTGGAAAGTATGGTATTCCCAGATCCTGTAATTGGAATTGCTGTGGAGCCTAAGAGCCAGAAGGATATGGATAAGTTAGGTATGGGATTAGCTAAGCTAGCTGAAGAGGATCCTACATTTAAAGTTGCCTACGATAAGGATACTAACCAAACTGTAATTAGCGGTATGGGAGAGTTGCACCTAGAAATTATTGTTGACCGACTAAGAAGAGAGTTCAAGGTAGAGTGTAACCAAGGTGCTCCTCAAGTAAACTATAAAGAAGCACTTACACAGACTGTAGATCACGTAGAGAAGCTTAAGAAGCAGTCTGGGGGATCAGGTTTGTTTGCACAGATGTCATTCAAACTAGGACCTGCAGATCAGGAATTCTTAGACAGTGATGATTTCAAAGCTGGTAAGGATAGACTACAATTTGAGAATAAAATATTCGGGGGATCTATTCCTAAAGAATTTTTCCCTTCTATCATTAAGGGATTCAAGGCCATGATGGATAATGGTATCCTTGCAGGATATGGCATGGATAGCATGAAGGTAGAGCTTTATGATGGTAACACACACGCGGTGGATTCTAAGCCTATAGCATTCGAATTATGTGCAAAAGAAGGATTTAGAGAAGCAGCAAAAGGATGCAAACCTGTATTGTTAGAGCCTACAATGAAACTAGAGGTGGTAACGCCAGATGAGTATGTAGGAAGTGTTATAGGTGACCTAAACAGAAGAAGAGGGCTTCCTAAAGGGCAAGAGACGAAATCTAGTGGAGTTATTGTAATATCTGCGGAAGTACCGTTAGCGGAGATGTTTGGATATGTTACATCACTGAGAACAATCACCTCTGGTAGAGCAAGTAGTACGATGGAATTTTCTCACTATTCACCTGCTCCTCAGGGAGTTGCGAAAGAAGTGATAGAGAAAGTCAAAGGAGAAGTAAGCGTTTAGAAAAATAAATTTGGAAATTAAGAAAAGAGTCGTACATTTGCGGCTCTTTAAAAATAAAGAATAAACAGGGTTATGAATCAAAAAATCAGAATCAAACTTCGATCTTACGACCACAACTTGGTAGATAAGTCAACGGAGAAGATTGTGAAAACCGTGCGAAATAGCGGAGCTGTAATATCAGGTCCGATTCCGCTGCCCTCTGAGAAAGAAGTATTTACAGTGTTAAAATCACCTCACGTAAATAAAAAAGCTCGAGAGCAGTTTCAAATACGGACTCACAAAAGATTAATAGAAATCTACACACCGACACAAAAAACGGTGGATGCATTATCAAAGCTAGAATTACCTAGTGGTGTAGATATTCAGGTTAAGTTGACTTAACCCACGAGAGCTTTTTTAGAAAGTTAAAAAGATTTTATTTATGGAGAATCCCAGGGTTCTCTTGTATTAATAGGTTATAAACCAAATATTAATAGATGAACGGTTTAATAGGCAAAAAAATAGGTATGACCAGCATCTTTGACGAAGCTGGTAACAATATTGCCTGTACAGTGGTAGAAGCATTACCAAATTATGTTACCCAAGTGAAAACAAAGGAAACAGATGGTTACAATGCATTACAGTTAGCATACGGAGAAAGAAAAGAAAAAAACGTTTCTGGACCCATGTTAGGACATTTCAGCAAAGCAGGTGTGAAGCCAGCTATAAAAATTGCTGAGTTCAGAAATGCTACCATAGAAAAGAGTGCAGGTGAAGCGATAAAAATAGAAGAGTTATTTGAGGAAGGAGATATGGTGACTGCAACAGGAAAATCTAAAGGTAAGGGTTTTCAGGGTGTTGTAAAGCGATATAACTTTAAAGGTGTAGGAGATGCTACACACGGTCAGCACAACAGACAACGTGCTCCTGGATCTATTGGTGCTGCTTCTTATCCTGCGAAAGTATTCAAGGGTATGAGAATGGGTGGAAGAACAGGTGGAGAAAGAATCCAAATGAAGAATCTAAGAATAGTCAAAATATTACCAGAAAAGAGTCTTTTGTTGATCAAAGGTGCTGTTCCTGGTCATAAGGGTTCATTAGTAATTATTGAAAAATAATTGAAATGAAATTAGAAGTATTAAATATAAATGGAAGCGCAGCTGGAAGATCAGTAGATTTACCAGAAGATATCTTTGGTTTAGAGCCAAATGATCATGCGATATATCTAGCAGTGAAAGCATACAATGCTCATCAGAGACAGGGTACGCACAAAGCTAAAGAGAAAGGTGAGATCACTGGATCTACAAGAAAGATAAAGAAGCAGAAAGGTACAGGTACTGCCAGAGCGGGATCTATAAAGAGTGGTGTATTCAGAGGTGGAGGAAGAATGTTCGGCCCTAGACCTCGAACTTATACCGTAAACCTAAATAAAAAAGTGAAGAGACTAGCTAGAGCTTCTGCGCTTTCTTATAAAGCTAATAGTGGAAATATTAAGGTTGTTCAGGACTTTACTTTTGACAATCCAAAGACTAAGGAAATGATCAATGTGATCAGTAGTCTAGAGCTAGCAGATAAAAAAGCCGTTTTTGTTACAGGTGATTATGATAAGAATTTACTCTTATCAACTAGAAATATTCCTAGAACAAGTATGATCAATGCAAAAGATCTTAACACTTATGATATCATGAATGCAAATACACTCGTGATAGCTGAAAGTGCTATAGAAAAAATAAAAGAGACATTTAATAATAAGTAGTCATGGCAAAGAATATTTTAATAAAGCCTATAATTTCTGAAAAATCAGAGCAGTTAACCGATAAACTAAGTAAATACAGCTTTATAGTTAACAGAAAGGCTAACAAGGTAGAGGTAAGAAAAGCTGTAGAGGCTATGTATAGCGTAAATGTTTCTGGCGTAAACACAATGGTAATGCCAGGAAAGAGTAAGGTAAGGAATACAAAGTCTGGGGTTCAGAAAGGATCTACGGGTGCTTACAAGAAAGCTATTGTTACATTAGAGGCTGGGGAAGAAATAGATTTCTTCGGCGAAATATAATTAAGAAAAACGCATAATAGATATGCCAGTAAGAAAATTTAGTCCAATAACACCAGGTACAAGGCACAAAGTGGCAAACACTTTTGATGCGCTTACTTCGGGAAACAATCCTGTGAAATCTCTTATCAAAGGGAAGAGTTACTCAGGTGGTCGTAATCATACAGGAAAGATGACGGTTAGAAACCTAGGTGGTGGACATAAGAGAAAATATAGAGTCATCGACTTTAAGAGAGATAAGGAGAATATACCAGCGACAGTGAAGAGTGTGGAATATGATCCGAACAGATCAGCATTTATAGCATTATTGTTTTATGCTGATGGTGAGAAAAGATATATCATAGCACCGGATAAGATAAAAGTTGGCGATACTGTTATGTCTGGAGAGAAAGCAGAACCTCAAGTAGGTCATGCGATGTTCCTAGCTAAGATGCCACTAGGTTCAGTAATTCATGCTATAGAAATGGATCCAGGAAGAGGAGCTGTATTGGCAAGGAGCGCTGGAACATCAGCAACATTAGTTGGTATCGACGGCAAGTATGCCATCGTAAAGTTACCTTCAGGCGAAGTAAGAAAGATACTTAAGGTATGTAAAGCTACCATGGGCACTACTTCTAATGGAGATCACTCTCAAACTGTATCGGGAAAAGCCGGCCGAACGAGATGGTTAGGAAAGAGACCTAGAGTAAGGGGTGTAGCGATGAATCCAGTAGATCACCCAATGGGTGGTGGTGAAGGTAAAGCTTCAGGTGGACATCCTAGATCTAGAACAGGTATTATGGCAAAGGGGCAGAAAACAAGAAATGTGAAGAAGCATTCTTCAGCCCTGATTATTACAAAACGTAAGAAAAAGAATAAAAAGTAAATAAAACAGAATGGCTAGATCACTAAAAAAAGGACCTTACGTGTTCCATAAGCTATTGGGGAAAGTAGATAAAGCTAAGGAATCTACTAAGAAGTCAGTTATCAAAACCTGGTCAAGATCATCTATGATCATACCGGATATGGTAGGGCTAACCATAGCAGTACACAATGGCAAAACTTTTGTTCCTGTATACGTTACAGAGAATATGGTAGGTCATAAATTAGGAGAGTTTTCTCCGACTAGAACATTTAGAGGACATTCTGGAAACCGTAAATAAATATACCTAAAGCGAGAGAAATGGATGCTATAGCTAAACTAAAAAACTGCCCGATGTCTCCTAGAAAGATGAGACTGGTTGTGGATTCCGTAAGAGGGAAGTCCGTGGATGAGGCATTAAACATATTGAAGTTTACCAAGAAAGAAGCTGGGGGATGGTTAGAAAAAGTGGTATTAGCTGCTATATCTAACTGGGAGAACAAGCTAGATATGGTATATAATGCTGACGATTACGATTTAGTAATCAAAGAAGCATTTGTAGACGGGGGTTCAGTTTTGAAAAGATTCAGACCAGCTCCACACGGAAGAGCACATAGAATACGAAAACGTTCTAATCATGTTACTGTGATTGTATCAAATAGAACAAATATTGAGGAAACTCAGAATGTAGAAGAAACAATAGAAGACTAAAAACTTAATAGCTAATACAAATGGGTCAAAAAACAAATCCAATAGGTAATCGTTTAGGAATCATTAGAGGATGGGATTCTAGCTGGTTTGGTGGAAAGAGATTTGCAGAGAAAGTCGTAGGCGATGAAAAAATCAGAAGATATCTCAAAGCTAGGGTTTTCAAAGGTGGTATTGCTAGAATAGTGATAGAGAGAACACTTAAACGAATTACAATTACAATACATACATCTAGACCTGGTATAATTATCGGTAAAGGTGGGTCTGAAGTTGACAGAATCAAAGAGGAGTTAAAAAAGCTTACCGCAAGCGATGTTCAGATTAATATTGTTGAAATTCGTAAGCCTGAGTTAGATGCTAATATAGTGGGTGAGTCCATCGCTAAGCAAATAGAAGGTAGAATTAACTACAGAAGAGTAATCAAAATGTCTATTCAGTCTACGATGAGAGCTGGTGCTGAAGGTATTAAAGTTAGAATTTCAGGTAGATTGAATGGTGCGGAGATGGCTAGGTCTGAGGAATATAAAGATGGAAGAACGCCACTACACACTTTCAGAGCAGATATTGACTATGCTTTACAAGAGGCACAAACTGTATACGGTAAGATTGGTATAAAGGTATGGATTTGTAAAGGAGAGGTATTAGGAAAAAGAGATTTATCCCCTAATGTAGGTGTAGATACACAGAAAGGAGGAAGAAACCAGCGTGGAAATCAAAGAGGTAACCAGCGTGGAAATCAGCGAGGCGGTAGAGGTCAAGGAAGAGGAGGAGATAGAGGAAGAAGAAATTAGAAAAAATAAGTACCTTTGCGCACCTTTTGATATGAGCAAGGTTATAAAAAGATAAATTATGTTACAGCCAAAAAGAACTAAATACAGGAAACAGCAGAAAGGCAGGAATAAGGGTCTAGCTCAGAGAGGTAGCAATGTTGATTTCGGATCGTTTGGTCTTAAAGCACAGCAGCCAGCTAGAATTACTAACAGACAGATAGAGGCTGCTAGGATTGCGATGACTAGGTACATGAAGAGAGAAGGAAGGGTGTGGATAAGAATTTTTCCTGATAAACCAATGACTTCTAAGCCTGCAGAGGTAAGGATGGGAAAGGGTAAAGGAGCCCTAGATCATTATGTCGCAGTTGTGAAACCAGGTAGAATTATGTTTGAGTTGGACGGTGTAAGTAGAGAAGTCGCAGTAGAAGCTTTGAGATTAGCTGCACAAAAATTACCTATCCTTACTAAGGTTGTTGTAAGACGAGATTACGTAGGATAGAATTATAAAAAGATAGTACTAATATTTTAGATATGCCATCGAAGAAGTTTTTAGAGTTACAAGAGTACAGCGATGCTGATTTAGATAACGAATTGACAGAGTTACAAGCTCAATACCAGAAGTTGAAGTTTGAACATGCTATAAGGGGTCTTGATAATCCTTTGACATTAAAGGTTGTGAGAAGAGATGTCGCAAGGTTAAAGACGGAAGTAAGTAGAAGAGAGTTAGTAGGTTTAGATGCATCAGGTCTGGCAAAAAGAACTAATAAAAGAGCAAGAAGGAAATAAACATGGAACAAGCAACAACTAATAAAAAACAAAGAGTAGGGATTGTTACGAGTAACAAGATGGATAAAACCATAACTGTTTCTATCCAAAAAAGACTTAAGCACCCTATCTATGGAAAGTTTGTTAAGAAATCTAAGAAGTTTCTTGCTCATGATGAGACGAACGAGGCTAACGAAGGAGACTTAGTAAAAATAATCGAGCACAGACCTTTAAGTAGAAGAAAGAGATGGAAGCTTGTAGAGATTGTTGAAAAAGCTAAATAATTTAAACTAAGAAAGATTACATCATGATCCAACAGGAAAGTAGACTCAAAGTAGCTGATAATTCTGGAGCCAAAGAAGTTCTTTGTATAAGAGTACTCGGTGGTTCGAAGAGAAGATATGCTTCTATAGGAGACAAAATAGTTGTTTCCGTAAAACACGCTGCTCCAGGAGGAGTGAAAAAAGGATTAGTTTCGACAGCTGTAGTCGTAAGAACTAAGAAGGAGATAAGAAGAAAAGATGGTTCATATATCCGTTTTGACGATAACGCAGTTGTATTATTGACGCCTGCAGATGAGCCAAGGGGAACAAGGATATTTGGACCAGTGGCTAGAGAATTACGGGATAAAGATTATATGAAAATTGTATCACTTGCCCCAGAGGTATTATAATTCCTTAAAGCTAATAACATGAAGAAATTACATATAAAGAAAGGAGATAAAGTTAAAGTCATAGCAGGTTCTAGTAAAGGAACTGTTGGAAGTGTGTTAGAGATATTTCCTGAGAAAAGTAGAGCTGTTGTTGAGGGAGCAAGTATGGTAAAAAAGCATACCAAGCCCACAAATGATAATCCAGGAGGAATCAATGAGATTGCTGCTCCTATACATATATCTAACCTTATGTTAGTGGATCCTAAAGATGGAACTGCTACCAGAATTGGTAGGAAGAGTGTGGATGGTAAGTCTATAAGATATTCAAAAAAATCAGGAGAAACAATTAAGTGATGAGTACAGTACCAAGATTAAAGACCACTTACAAAGAGGAGATTATACCTAAATTAATGGAAAAGTTTAATTACAAATCTATTATGCAGGTTCCTAAACTTGCAAAGATTTGTATTAACCAAGGTGTAGGTGGCGCTACTCAGGATAAGAAATTGACTGAGAATGCACTTAACGAGATAACTACAATAGCTGGCCAAAAGGCTGTGTCAACTAAAGCAAAGAAATCAGTATCTAACTTTAAGTTGAGAGAAGATATGGCAATAGGAGCTAGAGTTACATTAAGAGATGAGAGAATGTATGAATTCTTAGACAGATTAGTTTCTGTTGCACTACCTAGAGTAAGAGATTTCAGAGGAATAAATGATAAGAGTTTTGACGGAAGAGGAAACTACACTTTAGGTATAAAAGAACAAATAATATTTCCTGAAATTAATATTGACAAGATCAATAAAATAACAGGAATGGACATAAGTTTTATTACGACAGCAAACACTGATGCTGAGGCATTAGAATTACTTAAGGAATTAGGTATGCCGTTCAAAAACCAAAGAAATTAAATCCAAATGGCAAGAAAAGCACTTATAGCAAGAGAAGCTAAAAGAGAAAGGATGGTAAAAAAGTATGCCGCTCTTAGAAAAAAATTGAAGGAAGAAGGAAAATGGGAAGAGCTGGATAAGTTACCAAGGAATTCTTCAGCAGTAAGATTACATAACAGATGTATGCTAACTGGAAGACCTAAAGGTTATATGAGAAAATTTGGAATCAATAGAGTGACATTCAGAGAGATGGCATTATCTGGTAAAATTCCAGGAGTTACAAAATCAAGTTGGTAAAATTTCATAAAGAAGAGATATAATGGCAGTTACAGATCCTATAGCAGATTATCTGACTAGAATAAGAAACGCACAATTAGCGAACCATACAATAGTAGATATCCCTGCATCTAATCTAAAGAAGAAGATCACAGAGATTCTCTATGAACAAGGATATATATACAAATATACATTCGATGACGCAGCAGGTAAGCAAGGAATTATTAAGATTGCACTGAAGTACGATCCTATTACAAAGGATCCAGTTATCAAAAAATGCGGTAGAATTAGTAAGCCAGGTCTAAGAAAATTTTCTAAGTCTGGTGAAATACCGAGGATTATAAATGGTTTAGGCATATGCATAGTTTCTACCTCTAAAGGAGTAATGACTGACAAGAGAGCTAAACAAGAAAATGTTGGCGGAGAATTGCTCTGTTACGTTTACTAATAATAAATATTTACGAAGAGATGTCAAGAATAGGAAAAGCACCAATAACAATACCTTCGGGAGTAACCCTCGATGTTTCTAAAGGAAACATGGTTACTGTGAAAGGTCCTAAAGGAGAATTGAAGCAACAGATAAGTCCTGATCTTACTTTAAAGTTAGAAGATGGAACACTGGAGTTAGAAAGACCAACTGATCAGAAAAGACACAAATCTATGCATGGTTTGTACAGATCACTGATACAAAATATGGTAGATGGAGTATTAGAAGGTTATTCTAAGGAACTAGAATTGGTGGGTGTTGGTTATAGAGCTGCGAACACGGGGAATCTCTTAGAATTAACATTAGGATATTCTCACCCTATATATTTTGCTGTTCCTGGAGAAGTTTCGCTAGAGACTAAAATGGAAAAGGGCTCACCTCCTACTATTTTATTAAATTCTCACGATAAACAGTTGATTGGTCAGGTTGCAGCGAAAATAAGAGCTTTTAGAAAAATTGAGCCATATAAAGGAAAAGGAATTAGATTTAAAGGTGAAGTAATAAGAAGAAAAGCTGGTAAGACAGCTGCTAAATAATTTTAAAAACGCTTAATGTTTAATTAAGATGATCGGAAAAGCAAAGAGAAGAAAAACAATAAGGTTCAGAATCCGTAATAAGATTAAGGGATCGGCTAGTAAGCCAAGATTATCTGTATATAAAAGTAATAGAGCTATATACTGCCAGTTAATTGACGATGTAAATGGGGTAACTCTAGCAAGTGCATCATCAGATAAGGATGGCAAAGGTACCAAGATAGAGATAGCAACACAAGTGGGAAAGAAGATTGCGGAAGCAGCGAAGGGAAATAATATAGAACATGTTGTTTTTGATAGAGGTGGTTTCTTGTATCACGGGAGAGTTAAGGCTTTAGCCGATGCTGCAAGAGAAGGTGGATTACAATTTTAACAAAATTAATTTTTAGTAATAATAGTATGGCAAAGAATCAAAGAATAAAACCAGCTGAGATGACAGAGCTTAAAGAAAAGCTTGTCAAGTTAAACAGGGTTGCCAAAGTAACAAAAGGGGGTAGAACGTTCAGTTTTTCTGCGCTTGTTGTAGTAGGTGACGGTAAAGGAACAGTTGGGCATGGTCTTGGTAAAGCTAGAGATGTGCAGGAATCAATAGCCAAAGGAATAGATAACGCTAAAAAGAATCTTGTCAAAATTCCTCTATACAAAGGAACAATACCGCATGAGCAGAAAGGTAAGTATGGCGCTGGGAAAGTACTTATAAAACCAGCATCTGATGGTACTGGTGTTATTGCGGGGGGTGCTATGAGAGCTGTTTTAGAAATAGCAGGTGTACAAAATGTACTTGCTAAGTCTCAGGGCTCATCCAACCCACATAATGTAGTAAAAGCTACAATTAACGCTCTACAACTTCTTAGAAGTCCTGAGATGGTCGCTAGAGATAGAAGAATAGATATAAACACTGTATTCAAAGGATAATTATATATCATGGCTAAAGTAAAAATCAAGAAAATTAAAAGTGTCATTGACAGATCTAAGAGGCAGAAGGGCACTATGTTAGCTTTAGGTTTAAAAAAAATGAACCAAGAAGTTATCAAAGAAGCGAGTCCACAGGTAATGGGCATGATAAAAAAAGTTGAGCATTTAATAACAATAGAAGAAGTTTAATATGGAACTGCACAGTTTAAAGCCAGCAGAAGGTTCAACAAAGTCTGGAAAGAGAATAGCAAGAGGTCAGGGCTCTGGTAGAGGTGGAACGGCAACAAGAGGTCACAAAGGAGCTAAATCTAGATCCGGTTTTAAAAACAAAAGAAACTTTGAAGGTGGGCAGATGCCTATTCAGATGAGACTTCCTAAAAGGGGTTTCAAAAGTCCTAACAGAGTTGAATACGCCCCAATAAATTTATCTAGACTGCAGGATATTAATGAAAAATTCGGAATTTCTGATATATCATTTGATACACTAGTTGAGAAAGGAATTGTAGGAAAAGGAGAAAAGGTAAAGGTTTTAGCAAAAGGTGAGCTTTCAGCTAAGGTGAATATTACTGTTCATGCAATATCTGCTAGTGCGAAAGAGCAAATTGAATCCAAAGGTGGTGTTGTAACAATTTTATAAAAAGACGGAATGAACAATTTCTTTGAGACTTTAACGAACATTTGGAAAATAAAAGAATTACGTCAACGTATTCTTTTTACTTTAGCTATTCTTGCTATATATAGGTTTGGATCATTTGTAGTTTTACCTGGAGTAAATCCAGCGGCGCTAGCAAATGCTGCAGCTAGCAGGGGAGCTTCAGATATATTGGGATTGATAAATTCTTTCACTGGAGGTGCATTCAATAATGCAGCTGTCTTTGCGTTGGGTATAATGCCCTATATTACGGCATCCATTATAATCCAACTCTTAGGATTTGCTGTACCATATTTCCAAAGGTTACAGCAGAAGGAAGGTGAATCAGGAAGAAAGAAAATTTCACAAATAACAAGGCTATTAACGGTTGCTATAACGCTTGTACAAGGAGGTGGTTATCTTACTATGATTAGTACAACTCCCGGAGCAATAGATCCTTCAGTTGATATGTCTGTATTTTGGCTAAGTAATATCATTATACTATCAGCAGGAACTTGTTTTGCTATGTGGTTAGGTGAGAAAATTACGGATAAAGGTATAGGTAATGGTATATCGCTCTTGATCATGATAGGGATAATTGCCAGTTTGCCTACTGTATTTTTTGCTGAGGTTATAAGTCAGATAAATAATAATTTGTTGCTTTTGATTCTAGAGATGGCAGTATGGTTTTTTGTAATAGTTGCCTGCGTACTGGTTGTGCAAGGGGTAAGAAGGATACCTACACAGTTTGCTAAGAGAATGGTGGGAAGAGGAGCAGGATCAGTGCCGATGGCTGGAGCTAGGGATTATATTCCGCTTAAAGTTAATGCGGCGGGAGTAATGCCTATCATATTTGCTCAGGCAATTATGTTTTTGCCATTGACCGTAACACAGTGGATGTCTAAAGGAGGCACTCCAAGTGATTTTATGTTAAGTTTAGGTAACTGGAAATCGGTGCCTTACAATGTTTTGTTTTTTACTTTAGTTGTTGTTTTTACATACGTTTATACAGCACTATTAGTTAATCCACAGCAATATGCAGAGTACTTAAAAAGACAGAATGCATTTATCCCTGGTATAAAGCCTGGGAAACAAACGCAAGATTTTATTGACTCGCTAACGACTAAGGTAACTTTACCTGGATCTATATTCTTAGGTTTTATATCTATTTTGCCAGCGATAGTTGCTGTATTTGGAGTGAATGACGCATTTGCATTATTCTTTGGAGGAACATCATTGTTAATACTTGTTGGCGTTACCCTTGATACCTTACAACAGATTGACTCATACTTGCTGATGAGAAAGTATGATGGACTAGTGAAGTCAGGAAAGATAAAAGGAAGAAGCGGTATGCAAGGTATCGGTGCTCCTATGTAATAGGTCTTTAGGATGATTTATTACAAAACAGATGAGGAAATAGAGCTAATAAGGAAAAGTTGCTTATTGGTTAGTAAGACATTAGCTTTGGCAGCATCTCTTCTAAAGCCTGGTGTTACAGGTATATCAATTGACAAAAAAGCCGAAGATCTCATAAGAGATCACGGAGCTGTTCCTGGGTTTAAAGGTTACAACAGTTTTCCAGCTACTTTATGTATATCAGTGAATGATCAGGTTGTTCATGGTATTCCTTCAGATAGAGAGTTTTTACCCACAGATATAGTGAGTATAGATTGTGGTGTTTATATGAATGAATTTTTTGGAGATGCGGCTTATACATTTGCTTTGGGTGAAGTTGATTTGAAAACAATGGAGCTTCTTGTAACAACAAAAGATTCTCTATACAAAGGTATAGAAAGTGCAGTGCACGGTAACAGATTAGGAGATATAGGTTATGCAGTACAGAATCATGCCGAAAAAACCCACAAATACGGTGTAGTCAGAGAATTAGTTGGGCATGGAATAGGTAAAAATCTTCATGAATCTCCAGAAGTGCCTAATTATGGGAAGAAGGGAAGGGGTGCGATTTTGAAAGATGGTTTAGTCATTGCGATAGAACCTATGATCAATCTAGGTAGAAAAGCCGTAAAGATAAAAGACGATAATTGGACAATTGTAACGAAGGATAGCACTCCTTCTGCACATTATGAACATACAGTGGCAGTCAGAAAGACTCATGCAGATATCCTTTCAGATCACACTGAATTAGAAAAAGAGATTAAAAATAACACAGAACTTAAGGAAATTTCAATAAAAAATTAGATATTTGCACTCCGAAAAAAATGTATGGCTAAACAGGATCTAATAAAACAGGATGGAATTATAGAAGAAGCATTGTCTAACGCAATGTTTAGAGTACGTCTTGAGAACGATCATCTACTTGTTGCAACGATATCAGGTAAGATGAGAATGCACTATATTAGAATACTCCCTGGTGATAAAGTTGCTGTGGAGATGTCTCCATATGATTTAAGTAGAGGTAGAATAACTTATAGATATAAATAAGATGAAAGTAAAAGCATCCATAAAAAAGAGATCTTCTGATTGTAAGATCGTAAGAAGAAATGGGAAACTCTATGTAATTAACAAGAAGAATCCTAGATTCAAACAAAGACAAGGATAAAACATGGCAAGAATTTCAGGGGTAGATTTACCCAAAAACAAAAGAGGCGTAATTGCATTGACCTATATCTACGGTATCGGTAGCAGTACAGCGCAAGAGCTACTTGATAAGAACGGTATCGATGTCAATACAAAAGTAGATGATTGGTCTGATGAAAATATCAGAGCAATTACCGCTATGTTACAGAACGATTATACCGTAGAGGGTGAGTTGAGAAGTGAAGTTCAAACAAACATTAAGAGATTAATGGATATTGCAAGTTACAGGGGACTACGTCACAGAAAAGGACTTCCTGTGAATGGGCAGAGAACCAAGACTAATGCAAGGACTAGAAAAGGTAGAAAGAAAACAGTTGCTAACAAGAAAAAAGCCACTAAATAATATAATCGTCTTATGGCAAAAACTAAGAAAAAACGTAAGGTTACCGTATCCCCTGATGGACTAGTGTACATCAAGGCGAGCTTTAACAACATTATAATCTCAATGACAAATAAGTCAGGACAGGTAGTATCTTGGGCCTCTGCTGGTAAAGCAGGTTTTAGAGGATCTAAGAAAAATACGCCTTATGCAGCTCAGATAGCAGCATCAGACGCAGCTCAAGTAGCTTATGATGCTGGTATGAGATATGTAGAAGTGTTTGTAAAAGGCCCTGGCTCAGGAAGAGAAGCAGCAATAAGAGCGATAGACGGTAGTGGTATAAAAGTTACTAAAATAAAAGATGTTACTCCTATTCCTCATAATGGATGTAGACCTCCCAAAAGAAGAAGAGTATAATTTTTTTAAGAATATTTCAAGATATTTCAAATGGCAAGATATACAGGACCTAAGACTAAAAAATCAAGAGCATTCGGAGAATCCATTTATGGCCATGATCCAGCTTTTGAAAGAAGAAAATATCCACCAGGACAGCACGGTGCAGGTAAAAGAAGAAAGCAAGCTTCTGATTATAAAATACAATTAACTGAAAAGCAAAAAGCTAAATACACTTATGGTGTACTAGAAAGACAGTTCAGTAACTTATTCAAGAAAGCAAGTAGTAAAAAAGGTGTAACAGGTGAGGTTCTTTTACAGTTTCTGGAAGCTAGATTGGATAATGTCGTGTTTAGATTAGGAATATCTCCGACTAGAAGAGGAGCTAGACAATTAGTATCTCACAAACATGTTCTTGTTAATGGTATTTTAACAAATATTCCATCTTACCAACTTAAGGTAGGTGATGTTGTATCAGTGAGAAACAAATCTAGACATTTAGAAGTGATCAATGACGCTATGAGTAGTTCTTCGAACGAAGTGAGAAAATGGTCTTGGTTAGAATGGAACCCAGAAAGGTTAGAAGGGAAATTATTGGAATATCCAGAGAGAGATAAAATTCCGGAAAAAATAAATGAACAATTGATCGTAGAATTGTATTCTAAATAATTCTTAGATACGTTCTTTCCTCCTTTGTTATTTTACTAATTTTTAAGAAATACATTATTGATGAGTATTCTAAATTTTCAGAAACCGGACAAAATTTTACTACAAAAAGCTACAGAATTCGAAGGTACATTCGAGTTTAAGCCTTTGGAGCCAGGCTTCGGTCAAACAGTTGGAAATTCTTTGAGAAGGGTACTACTTTCCTCACTTGAAGGTTATGCAATTTCTGCAATAAGAATAGCTGGTGTAGATCATGAATTTTCTACAATCAAAGGAGTTGTTGAAGACATGGTTGATATTATCCTTAATCTGAAGCAGATAAGAATAAAATCTGCTGTAGCGGAGGATGATTCTATAGAAGATAAAATCTACATGACAATAAGTGGTAAAGATGATTTCAAAGCAGGTGACATAGAAGCTTACACTAATGCTTTTAAAGTAATGAATCCTGATTTGGTAATTTGTAGGATGGATCCTTCTGTAAATCTAGAGATAGAGTTAACGGTTACAAAAGGTAGAGGTTACGTTCCTGCAGATGAGAATTTGCCGAAAGATGCTCCTTTAGGTGTTATACCCGTAGATGCTATTTATACACCGATAAAGAAAGTGGCTTACGCTATAGAAAATACTAGAGTAGGTCAAAAAACAGATTACGAGAAATTAACAGTAGAAATTCAGACAGACGGTACTATACATCCAGAAGAGGCAGTAAAAGAGGCTTCTAGGATTATGATACAGCACCTTATGCTGATAACTGATGAAAATATTACTTTTGAGGATGCTTCTAGTAGAGAAGACAATATTGTAGATGAGCACATCTTACATATGAGAAAGCTTTTAAAGACTTCTTTAGAGGATTTAGATCTTTCAGTAAGAGCTTACAATTGTCTAAAAGCTGCCAAGATCAACTCTCTTGGTGAGATGGTAAAGTATGATACACATGAATTATTGAAATTCAGAAATTTTGGTAAAAAATCTCTAGTAGAGATAGAGGAGTTACTACAAAACAAAGGTCTGACTTTCGGTATGGATTTATCTAAGTATAAATTAGACGAAGAATAATCGTTTTGGCCCGGGTAAAACCGGATTTTTATATAATAGCATATTACCAGCTCTACAAAAAGGATAGGCCAATATCAAGTAAGAGCATAGTGATGCACAATAAAATTCTGTCATGAGACACGGAAAAAAATTCAACCATTTAGGTAGGAAGAAAGGACACAGAAAAGCCCTACTTCAAAATCTTGCAATTGCTCTTATAGAGCACAAGAGAATTAATACGACGCTAGCAAAAGCAAAGGCATTAAGAAAGTACATTGAACCATTGGTGACTAAATCTAAGAGTAACACTACACATGCTAGAAGAACAGTTTTTGATTATTTACAGAATAAGGAGGCTATAAAAGAATTGTTTTCTACAGTAGCTGATAAAGTAGGTGATAGACCAGGTGGCTACACTAGAATCATAAAAACTGGTTTTAGAAAAGGTGATGCTGCTGAAACTGCAATGATAGAATTTGTAGACTTCAACGACCTAATGCTAAATGCAACTAAACCAAAGTCTGGAGGAAGAAGAAGAAGAGGAAAGAAAAAGACTTCTGCTGCTGTAACTACAGCCGCAACAGCTGCAGCTGCAACTTCAGAAGAAGAATAGACATCGCTATAAAATATATTGATGGGGACACTTTAATAAAGTGTTCCCTTTTTTTTGTCTACTTTTATCTTGTACGATACATGTATCATGATAAAATATAATTGGTATAATAACCCAGGTATTGATAAAATCTAAGTTTCATGAATTGGACTTAGACTTATTAAGCGAAATAATTAAAGTCCACTAACCTTAGACTAGTTTAGAACCAATTTAATTCAAGATCGATTATATATTCAATAGTAATATTATTCAATGCTCTTTATTAAAAATATTCATCGTTACTATGCTATGATTCCGCTTTATCCAAGATCGTAAAATCTTTCTTGCGTATCTTACGCAACTACCTCAGTCTGTTTGGCCTAATTCGGTAAGGGTTTGAGTGCGGTTGTGTTTGTTCGGTCAGGCAACTTTTATCCGACCTGAATTAAGTAGTGTAACTTATGAAACCACGTTGCAACTTAATGCGAATGGAACAGACCAAATACAATATGAATATTCTTCGATGCTGTATTTGCACTTTCTCCTGTAGTTTTACCAGATGTTCTTTAGGACGTTTTGATGATATTAGATTATAGTCATTTGGCTACATTCTGTAACTATCAATTGTAATAATCAAATGATAAATTTTGTGGTTTATCTTCTAGTTTCTTTATAGCCATAATATAGGATTCTGCTTTGTATGGATTCCTCCTCGGCAACTAATTAACTAAAAATATATCTCAATATAAGTACTATAAAATATAGCTTTAACTTAGTAAAAAAGCTAAACGATTTTCTCATTTGATTTTAAGTTCTATATTTGCAGGACTATTTAATGTCTAATCTAAAAATGGCAATGGAATCAAGTTTTGACGCAATTCTAGTATTAGAGGACGGTACTACCTTTAAAGGTAAGGCCGCAGGTAAAAAGGGCACAGCTACAGGAGAAATTTGTTTTAACACAGGCATGACTGGATATCAAGAGATATTTACTGATCCGTCCTATTTTGGTCAAGTGATGATTACTACTAATGCTCATATAGGCAATTACGGTATAATGACTGACGAAAGAGAATCAGATAACATTCAGATAGCAGGTCTTATATGTAAGAATTTTACTAATGACTACTCTAGACCCTTGGCGGACCTAGATATCCAGAAGTATTTTGAAGATAATAATCTAGTTTGTATTTATGGACTAGATACAAGAGCTATAGTGAAGCATGTCAGAGATAAAGGTGCCATGAATTGTATCATCTCATCTGATAATAATGATATAGAGGCGCTGAAATCTCAGTTAGCAGAAGTCCCATCTATGGCGGGGTTAGAATTGGCTTCTAAGGTATGTACCAAAGAGGAATATACTTTGGGGGATGCTGATTCAGATCTAAGAATTGCTGTCTATGATTACGGGACTAAGAAGAATATTCTTAGGTGTTTAGTGGAAAGGGGTGCTTATGTAAAGGTGTTTCCTGCAAAAACAGCTATTTCGGTTTTGAAATCATTTAACCCTGATGGTTATTTCTTATCTAATGGACCAGGTGATCCTGAGCCTATGGATTATGCCGTGGAAAATGTAAAAGAAATACTAAAGCTGGAAAAGCCTATTTTCGGTATATGCTTAGGACATCAAATATTGGCGCGTTCAGTAGGAATACCAACTTACAAAATGCACCATGGGCACAGAGGGATAAACCATCCAGTAAAGAATCTTATCTCTGGAAAATGTGAGATTACATCTCAGAATCATGGATTCGGGGTTAGCCCAGAAGCCTTAAAAAAACACGAGGATAAAATAGAAATTACGCATGTAAATCTTAATGATAATACAGTGGAGGGGATTCGAATTAAAAGTAAACCAGCTTTTTCAGTACAATATCATCCAGAAGCATCTCCTGGACCACATGATTCCAGATATTTATTTGATGAGTTTATTGAGTTAATAAAAAATAATAAAAACTAATGGCAGATATACTAGATATCAGAGCAAGAGAAATTTTAGACTCTAGAGGGAATCCGACGGTGGAGGTAGAAGTACTTACAGAAAATGGATTTATAGGCAGAGCGGCTGTTCCTTCAGGTGCTTCTACTGGTAAGTATGAAGCAGTAGAGCTGAGAGATGGTGACAAGGCTAGATTTTTAGGAAAAGGAGTACTGAAAGCTTGTAAGCATGTAAATGATGATATAAGGTCTGCACTCATAGGAGAAAGCGTTTATGAACAGATTTATCTTGATACAGTAATGAATGAATTAGACGGTACGGATAATAAGTCTGTGTTAGGAGCTAATGCTATCTTAGGTGTTTCTATGGCTATTGCAAAAGCTGCTGCAGAAGAAGCTGGACAAGAATTATATCGATATATCGGAGGGATAAATGCTTGTATACTTCCAGTACCTATGATGAACATCCTTAATGGAGGTTCACATGCTGATAATAGTATAGATTTTCAGGAATTCATGGTGATGCCTGTAGGTGCAGACACCTTTTCTGAGGGACTTAGAATGGGTGTAGAAGTATTTCACGAACTTAAGAAAGTATTGAAATCTAAGGGTTACTCTACGAATGTAGGAGATGAAGGAGGTTTCGCACCTAATATAAAATCAAATAAAGAAGCAATAGAAATAGTTTTACATGCTATAGAATCAGCAGGTTATAAACCTGGAGATGATTTTATGATAGCAATGGATGCGGCAGCATCAGAGTTTTATAACGAGGAAGAAAAAGTCTATCATTTCCACCAATCTACTGGAGATAAACTGACATCTGATCAGATGATCGATTATTGGAAAGAATGGGTAGATAACTATCCTATCCTTTCTATAGAAGATGGATTACACGAAGATGACTGGGATGGATGGATTAAGATGACTGATATGATAGGAGATCGAGTACAAATAGTTGGTGATGATCTATTTGTTACGAATGCGGAAAGACTTAGAAGAGGTATAGATACAGGTGCGGCTAACTCTATTTTGGTAAAAGTGAACCAGATAGGAACACTTACAGAAACAATAGAAACAGTAGATATGGCAAACAGATCGGGATATTCTTCCGTAATGAGCCATAGGTCTGGAGAAACAGAAGATACAACTATAGCCGATCTTGCAGTAGCCTTAAACACAGGTCAAATTAAGACAGGTTCTGCTTCTAGAAGTGATAGAATTGCTAAATATAACCAGTTACTAAGGATAGAAGAGGAGCTAGGAGCACAAGGAGTTTACCTGGGTAAGGCTATATTCTAAAGTATTTCATATATTTATATATAAATACTTTCTTTAATATGAGTACAAAGAAGAAAAGAGTAAAAAATAGTATAGCTGAAAATAATAGATGGTACTTAAATAAATATATCCTATGTCTACTGATATTCATAGTCTGGATTATCTTTATGGATCAGAATAATTATTTTACGCAGTCTAGGCTTGATAAGTCTATTATAAAATTAGAGAAGGAAAAGGCGAACTATAAAAAGCTTTATGAAATTGCTTTGCAGGACAAGTTAGATCTGGAAAAAAATCCTGAAAAATATGCGAGAGACAATTATTTCATGCATAGGGACGATGAACAGATATTTTACATTAAAAAAGACAAAAAGAAATAATGAGCGTACTGGTCAATAAAAATTCGAAAATAATTGTGCAAGGTTTTACAGGAAAAGAAGGTAGTTTCCATTCTGAGCAGATGATAGAATATGGAACGAATATTATCGCAGGAGTAACTCCAGGAAAAGGAGGGACAGAGCATCTCGGAAAACCAGTTTTGAACACGGTTTATGATGCAGTGCATAAATTAGGTGCCGATACATCTATTATTTTTGTTCCGCCTAAGTTTGCAGCAGACGCTATAATGGAATCAGCAGACGCAGGTATCAAAGTGATTATCTGTATCACCGAGGGTATCCCCGTGCAAGATATGGTAAAAGTAAAAGCATACATTGAGAATAAAGATTGCCGTCTTATAGGTCCTAATTGTCCAGGTGTAATTACGCCAGGAGAAGCCAAGGTAGGAATTATGCCAGGCTTTATTCATAATCCAGGTAGAATAGGTATTGTATCTCGTTCAGGTACACTTACTTACGAGGCAGTAGATCAGGTTACCAAAGCCGGTCTTGGACAGTCTACCTGCATAGGTATAGGAGGAGACCCTATAGTAGGAACGACAACCAAAGATGCTGTTGAACTACTTATGAATGATCCTGATACAGATGGAATCATTATGATAGGAGAGATAGGAGGTAGCATGGAAGCAGATGCCGCTTACTGGGTAAAAGAACATGGCACTAAGCCAGTTGTCGGATTTATTGCAGGGCAGACTGCGCCTAAAGGAAGGACTATGGGGCATGCTGGAGCGATTATAGGTGGGGAAGACGATACGGCTAAAGCGAAAATGGAGATCATGAGAAAATGTGGAATCCATGTAGTAGAATCTCCAGCAGATATCGGAATAACGATGAAGAATGCCCTATAAAGGGTAGATAACATATTTAAAATAATTGTATACATAGAAATATGATATACTTCTTCTGAATAGGGATAGATAAGGATTCATATCTAGATGTATTTTCTCCATTATTCTAATGACAAATTATAACCTAATTGCCCAATGTCTTATACCATTTCTATTTTTAGATGACGGAAAAGGATTTAGAATTGTTCAAAATGGATCAAGGCAAAAAACGTAGGCGAACCCATAGGTTCGGCGAGGCTTTTTAACGAAGGAACATGAAGAACAAAATAAATAATTACCGTCATTCTAAACTAGAATTGGTATTATCTGGATCTGGAAGTGGTAGAGTATATAATTTTGTGAAATATATAGATGCTGAACCAACAAACTATTTCTGTAACTAACCATCTAACAAAAGATATTAAGAGGACTTTTTTAGAAAGCAAAAGAGCTTTTTATTTTTTGGATTCTTTGACTCTTTTACCGAAATATTTTTTTTCTGCTACAAGAAGACCAAAAGATTCACATCCCTCTTTTCCAGTGTTTGCATGATGAGCGCCATGTGCTCTTAGGACACCTTTAGAGTATGAATTATCCAGATGTTTAAACCATTTAAACCGCTGGTGAATATATACATCATGTATCAGAAAATATATAAGTCCATAAATTGAAATTCCTATTCCCACAAAAAGAAAAGGAAACAGACCATTACCTAATGAGCCTAGTATATAACAAGTAGCACTGGGAATTGCAAAAACAATAAAGAATAGATCGTTCTTCTCGAAAAAACCCTCTTTTTCAAAATGTGGTCTATGATGATCTTCATGCCAGCTCCACAAAAATCCATGCATTATGTACTTGTGAGCAAACCACGCGACAAATTCCATCCCGACAACTGCTGATAGTGTGATAAGAAAATAGGTCATATCTGATAATTTAACTTAATAACAAATATAAGGCATAAAATGATTACAAAAGGGCTGATTATTAATCTAAACTTACTCTATTTTCTCCTTTTTCTAAGTAATTATCTTTCATGAGAGGAACTTCTACAAAGAAGTCAGTACCTTTTTTATACTCTGTTTCAAAATAGATATTACCATTGAAAGAGTTAATCATATTTAGGGAAATAGCAAGTCCTAATCCAGTACCTGAAGACTTCGTTGTAAAGTTAGGCGTAAATACCTTATCCTTCATTTCATCTGGAATCCCTGTTCCGTTATCATTAATTTTTATTATGGCTTTATCATCTTGCTTATATAGACTTATTTCTATTCTTCCTTTTCTAGAATCAGGAATAGATTGGATCGCATTTTTGACAATATTATTTAGTATGCGGATAAGGTGATTCTTATCTGCAAAAACATAGATTTCGTCTATCGGTTCGGTAAGTGTAATATCCATATCTTCTCGCTTTCTAAACAGGTCATGAATTACCTCTACCACTTCATTTAATATCACCTTTTCATTAGATGCTTTAGGTAATGTTGCAAAATTGGAGAAAGCACTTGCTATACCCGATAGGTTATCTATCTGTTCTATAAGTGTATTGGATATACGTTTGACAAGTTCTTTGCCGTTTTCTGGATTTCTTTTTATGGCCTGTTCTAGGTATTGGATACTTAGTTTCATAGGCGTTAAAGGATTTTTAATTTCATGTGCTACCTGCTTCGCCATTTCCCTCCATGCCATATCTCTCTCCGTTTTAGTAAGTATAGACACATTCTGATCTAGCTTCTCTACCATCTCATTATAATTTCTGATTAGCTCTCCTATCTCGTCTTGCGTCTCCCATTTGATAACCTCGTTTTTAGTGCCGACCTTTAGCGTATTAAGTCTTCTACCGAGTTCAGTCAGCGGTCTTGTTATAGATCTAGATACGGCAATAGCGATAGCACCTGCTATTAGAAATAAGAAAACGTATACATTAAGAATAGAAGAAAGAAAATCAGTAATACTGAGGGTGCCACTACTGTTATTGGGCTTATTATGTATAGAGATAAATCCTAGCAAGCCCAGTGTGCTATGCTGTAAAGGGAAATATGCTTCTATATCATTAATAGATTTTATCTTAGTGAAAGTTTGGTTCTTATTGAGTTCGATTACATTATAATAAGGATAATACGGGAAAAGCTTTTCGTCAGAAAAGGACCTATTATAATTGTATCCCGTGGTATCATAAAATAATGCATCTACACCATTAATACCTGCAATCATTTCTATTTCATTGGAAATAACATTTTCTGCGCTTTGACGATCGTATACGTTTTTGATAGCGTATTGTAATGCATTGTTTATCGTAATCACTTTGTTAGTAATGGATTCCTGTTGGTTACTTTTTAGTATTTGGTTAAAGTATATACTGGTAATCCAAGCAATGGAAAAGAAAGAAAGAAGGATTAAAAAAATAATCACTAACTGAATCTTTATTCTTAAGGAACTGAAATTGTCTAAGTACAAAGGAAGATTTTCTAGTACCCTTATTCGGGAGTTAAATATGGTGAACAAGAAAACAAATAGACCTTCTAGACAGAAGATATAAGAGAAAAGTGATATAGGTTTAAGCAGAGATGCGTAAGCCTTATTTGTGTAAAGAATTATATGCTCTGCAGGCTTGTAAATAATATGAGAGATAGAGTTATCTGTAATAATCGTATCTCTAGCCCTGATTGTTCTTAAGTCTATAGGCATGGCTAGTTTGCCATAATTCAGTTTATTGTCTATGTAAATTCCAAAATGATCCAGTTTGTTTATTAATTCTTTTTTATCTGATATCAGAATATAGAAATTCTTTAATGACAAATTTTGGATTAGATACGCACCAGAAAATGGATCATAGGATATTTTCTCATTGATAGTCGTAAAGTTTCTTATCGTATTCTTAAATGCTGAATGATCTTGAAAAGAATTTATCAACCTAGATCTCCCTGAACTTTCAAAAAAATGAATAGATTTAATATAAAAATGAGATAAAGTATCTAGTTCAGTTTGTAAATAAGATATGATATCATTTTCGGATAATTTAGCATCAGGAGGGAGTATACTTATCTTATTTGTTAGTTCCGTATTATAGATCTCTTTATCTATATCCTGTATGAAATCTTGGTCTATCCTATTAGAAGAAACATATAGTTCACTAAGATTTGTTTTGAGTGATTTTATTTCTTGCTGTATAGAATAAAAGTAGAGTACTGAAGCTAGGAATGCTGCATGTACGATCATCCACCAGATAAGCCACGTAATATTTTGTGATTTCTGTTCGAACGATATATCTGCTGTAAAATAATAGATAATTAGAAAAATAGAAATGGGTAAAAGTGGTATATGAAGTCCTAGTATTAGATGAAAAATAAGATACCCCACCATAAACAAGGCTAAGGTTTCTATCTTACCTCGAGTGTCAGTAGATCGTAGTATCATGCTTTTTCTAAATAAGATCAATATTCCCATCAGAATATGAATAGAGCCCAAAGCAGTAGCTATCTGGGACCCCGCACTGAATTCTAATATCTCGAATTGTATGCCAGAAATACCGTTAAGGGTGATCTGGATATAATAGATGAACAAACTAATCAGCATACCACAGATACCAAAACCTGCTAGCATAGTAAGCTTTGATTTATTGATAATTTTAATTCTTGATATAAGTATACTGGCAACAAGAAATAGAGTTCCGGAAAAAAGATGAGCCCCTGCACTTATAAACTGACCCACGTAAGAATTTTCTGGAGTGAATATTCCTATGGGTTGGAAGATATTATAGAATTTACTTATCGTTGTAAGTAGGATCATTGCAACAATGATACCTACTGATTTAAGAGAAAAGGAATTATTATTTCTTGCTTTGGATTCTTTTAAGACCCATAACAATATAGATGCTACAGAAATAAGAAAAAATAAGAATTTTAACCACCTCAGTACACCTACACTAGGTGAGACCGTAGATAACTGATCTGAGCTTTGATCCATTATCTGTTCCGTATATTCGCAATAAGTATAACTAAAGTCCTTTTTGGTCTTATCAATACATATCCTTCCATCATCGAGTTGATAGATTTTATCTTTCACAATGACACGAGGTGCAGACTTTCCTGACCAAAATTCTAATTCTTGGGAAGCATTATATAAGAAGAATTCCTTCTTCTCCGCTTCTAGCTTATCTATAAGTGTTCTAATTTTAAGCACATTGTCGGCAAGCTTGACACTGTTAAATAGCTTGGTGGCTTCTCCAGATAATCGAATCGCTGTTCCTTCACTTTGAGCAATTTTTTCTTTTATATTAAAAGTAACCTGAACAAATTCTACGACTTGTAAGAGTAGGAATAAGCTTACAGAAACAGCAGCGGTATAAAGAAAATTTTTTGCTTTCAGCATAATTACAATAAAATTAATAATTTACATATTAAAAAATAGTATAATATATTCTTATTTCTACTTATTGGCAGAAAGGGCTATCTTTGTAGTTCTATCGCTGCATACAAGGGTATGGAGAGGAAAGTCCGGACAACGTAGAGTACTGTACCACTTAATCAGTGGGATCTTGAGCAATCAAGGTATAGAATAGTGTCACAGAAAATATACCGTCTCATTATGCAAATAATGCGATAAGGGTGAAAACGTGAGGTAAGAGCTCACGCAGTCAGGTAGTAATGCTTGATTGAGATAAACCTTGCAGGTTGCAATGTCATGTACATTTCGGTTCGAAAGAATATGGTTACTCGCCAGAATGTTATTCGTAACATACCGAAAGGGGTAGGCAGATGGACCTTAGCTTAGGTTAAGGCTAGATAAATGATAGAACTTGACTTGTCAAGTACAGAATCCGGCTTATACAAATTAAAAAAGAGGCTTATCATTGATAGGCCTCTTTTTTATTTATCTATTTCTTGTAACTAGATATTATGATCTCTTATCACCTAAGTTATTAGTTATCTCCTCTAGATGATTCAAAATCATATAACATAGAGAACCTAAGCGTATTATCTAGAGGGTTTCT
>ENA-ORXM01000180-ORXM01000180.1-marine-metagenome-genome-assembly--contig:-NODE-180-length-125758-cov-5.861459_pt1 | contig 125758 bp, 107 predicted proteins | sample MGYA00237867_ERZ511480 | MGnify/ENA primary metagenome ERZ511480 (study PRJEB26309, sample SAMN06266103) | marine metagenome | isolation source: Algal blade | place: United Kingdom:Sidmouth, United...
CTTTAACTCAGTTTCAAATTGCTTTAGACAGCTATAAAAATATTGGAGCAGAGCAGCTGAGAAATAATTTATTTTCATTTCTGAAAGAGATCATCCCCGCAGCAGAAAACGCTGGTGTTTTCATGGCCATTCATCCCGATGATCCACCCTTCCCTATCTTTGGATTACCACGCGTCGTCAGTAACGAACAAGACCTCAAGGCAATTACTCAAATTATTAATAGTCCACATAATGGTTTGTGTTTTTGTACTGGTTCTCTGGGCGTAAGTCCAGACAATGACCTTGCGGGAATTGTAAAGCATTTGGGACACAGAATAAATTTTATTCATTTAAGAAGTACTACAAGAGATAGTTTAGGTAATTTTTATGAAGCTGATCATCTGAATGGTGATGTGGATATGTACAATGTCATTAAAGCATTGCTTCAGGAACAAAGTAGACGCATTAAATCAGGAAGACCAAACTATAGAATGCCGATGCGTCCAGATCATGGGCATCAAATGTTAGATGATTTAGATAAGAAAGTTAATCCTGGTTATTCTGCTATTGGGAGATTGCGCGGGCTGGCCGAATTGAGGGGATTAGAGATGGGGATAAGGTTGTCTGGACTGTGATTTTTATGATTTGGTCGACACTCGCTTAATCAGTTAAAATAAATGCAGAATCAGGATTTATAGGATTTAGGAGATTGACTTGATTAAAGTAATAATTAAATAACTAGTCAAATTATTCCAGGGAATACAGTCCCCCATTTTTCATTCTTAATTCTCCATTTTTAATTATTCTTGGGTATCCTAAACATCTGTCAAGGCGACTACTCATTTCTTTTGTCTGAACTGTGATTCGTGTGATTTTGTGATTAATATGATTTTGATTGTTGTGGATGGAGATACTCGCTTCTTCAGATAAACAAAATGCAGAATCAGGATTCACAGGATTTAGGAGATTGACTTGATTATAGACATTATCAGATAACCGATCAAACTATTTCATAGAATACAGTCCTTAATTCTTAATTCTCCATTTTTAATTATTCTTGGGTATCCTAAACATCCGTCAAGGCGACTACTCATTTCTTTTGTCTGAACTGTGATTAGTATGATTTTGATTGTTGTGGATGGAGATTCTCGCTTCTTCAGATAATAAAATGCAGAATCAGGATTCACAGGATTCAGGAGATTGACTTGATTAAAGTAATAATTAAATAACTAGTCAAATTATTCCAAGGGATACAGCCCCCATTTTTCATTCTTAATTCTTCATTTTTAATTATTCTTGAGAAACCTAAACATCCATCAAGGCGACTACTCATTTCTTTTGTCTGAGTTGTGATTCGTATGATTTGTTGATTAGTATGATTTTGAATATTGTGGATGGAGATACTCGCTTAATCAGATAACAAAATGCAGAATCAGGATTTATAGGATTTAAGAAATTTACTCGATTACAGTAATATTTACATAAATGATCAAATTGTTTAAAGAATACAGTCCACAATTTTTAATTCTTAATTTTTAATTATTAATTATTGTTGGGTGAGCCAAACATCAGTCGAGGTGATCATTAAGTTTCTTTTGTCTTAACTGTGATTCGTATGATTTGTTGATTAGTATGATTTTGAATATTGTGGATGGAGATACTCGCTTAATCAGCTAAACAAAATGCAGAATCAGGATTTATAGGATTTAGGAGATTGACTTGATTAAAGTGATAATTACAAAACCAGTCTAATTATTTCAGGGTATACAGTCCACAATTTTTAATTCTTCATTCTTCATTTTTAATTACAATTGAGTATCCTAAATTTCCGTCAAGTTATCATCAAGTTCTAGCAATGAGTCAACCAATCATCTAGCTTCCATAATGGTACAAAAAATGACCAGCCATATGAGTAAGCAGCAGAATTTATCAACAAAGTATCTTAGTCATAAAATCATCACTATGTCTACAACCAGTAAATTAATACCATTTATATTAGCATTGACAATTATGTCAAGTGCAGTTATTGCTCAATATGACATTCTCCAATTTTACAACGATAGTGATGGATTTAGCACAGATTTAGTAGCTACTCAAGATGGGAACTATGTGGCACTCTCATTCGACTTTATCTTTGAAGATCAAGAATCAAAATATAGATTTCATCTCTTTAAGTTTAGTGAAGATGGTTACATTATATGGGAAAAGTATTTTATAAATCCAAAGTTAGGACCAGTACCCTTCTTTGTGCATCCAAAACTACTTCAACTTAATGATAATAGTTTTATAATTTTATATGCAAATAAAAATCCGCAAATAAGTGGTATTGATCCTTTCTCATTGGCCATAAAAGTTGATCAAAACGGAAATAAAATATGGGAAAAAGAATATGAATGTTGTTTCTATGGTTTAATCGAAAGGTCAAATGGAGAGGTGTGGCTAGGAGGCGACACTAAGGAAATAAAACAAGACTTGAGCATTAAGAGGATTAATACCCAAGGAAACGAATTATCAACTTGGGATTACTCATATTCTTTAGATGGCGTTGATGCACCCGAACAAGGATATCAAATCTCGTCAAATACAAACAATGAGATTATTTTGTCAGGTATGCGAAATTTTGGCAATAGCGATATGGTCCATTTTCGAATCGCGCCTGACGGAACAGTAATGAGTGAATTAGAATTAGGTAATCCTAATCAAATCAATCATGATCAGAACATCATAAATACGAGTGATGGCGGATCTATGTATATTAATTCGTACGCACTTGACGACCATTACCTCATTTCTAAAGTCAATGCTTTGGGTGCTTTTGAGTGGTCTAAAGAGTTTAAAACTGATGAAAATGTTCGAGACTTTAATGATTTTATAGCATGGAATCAAGGTGCCGTTGCTGTTGGCTTAGAAAAAACTAATGGGCAAAGTGGTCCTTCAAATCTTGTGATTAGTTTTTTTGACTTAAATGGAAATATCCAAAATGATATAGTATTTGACATAGAAGGAAAGGCCGAAAGAATTGTATCCGTTGTCCCTTCGCATACAGGAGGATTGATGTATTTAGGATGGGTTAATCAAGAGAATAGCTTTGGAGATTCATCTCTGAATCCATTTATATTTACCACGGATGCGTTTGGAAATTCGATGATATCTTCAGTAAACTTTTTGGAGTTTGATAATGTCACAGTTTTTCCAAATCCTACATCGTCAACAACAACATTAAATATTCAAAATGTAAAACTTCAGAAAGGCATTCTAAAAATCTTTAATGCAAGCGGGCAACTTATGTATCAAAAGCAAATCAATAATAATTCTCACGAGATTGAACAATCAAACTGGCCTGCAGGATTATATTATTTACAAATATTGCATAGCAATGAATTAGTATGGACGGGTAAACTAGTGGTAAAATAACATAAAAGCACGTAAATAAAAATTTGCCTGTCGAATTCTTAGTCTCACCTATTAAAGTGACTATAACTTATTGAGGTACAAATTAAGCTCTTAACCCTTATTACAACTAGAGAGCCTCTTATAATCTACTTATAATAACTATTGATAACGAAGAGTTACAATATTAACAGCTCATTGTTATATTGCAACTAAATTCGAAGCAATCTTAAGAAGATGAACTCACTGAAGAACAAGTCATGACTTTGAAAATATAATTTCGTCTTTAACAACATGACTATAATAGTAGAGGAAACAGAGATAGATAAAATAATTAGAGAATTTAGTAAAGCAAAATATTTATGATGTTAAATACTTATAGAACGCTATAAATTCATACTCATCCTTTAGTTCTTGAGGACAGATCTTCAATTCTTCTGGAAAAAATAAATATCATTGTAAAAAAGTGACTAAAAGAACTAGTGGACAAAAGTGATCAAAAGAAAAACAAAATCCGGTTGAACTCTACATATTCGCAGATCCATTGCGCACTCTTAGAATTTAAAAACTAAATATGAACTTGAAATTAACCGATTTCTCGTATGAATTACCTGAATCACGTATTGCAAAACATCCGCCTAAAGAACGTGGTACATCAAAATTATTAGTTTACCGACAAGGTGAGATTCAACATCATCATTTTGGAACAATTGCAGATCAATTACCTGAAGGATCAACATTAGTTTTTAATAATACAAAAGTAATTCCAGCCAGAATTATTTTACATAAAGATACCGGCGCGCGCATTGAAATTTTCTTACTTGAGCCCCTAGCCCCATCTAGTGCACATGAACAGGTTATGATGAGTCGGAATAATTGCACTTGGAAGTGTATGATTGGTAATGCTAAGAGATGGGAACAGGGCACTTCACTCACAAATAAATCTATTAATGTAAAAGCCACTCGAACAGGAAAAGATGAAGTAAATTTTGAATGGGAAGGAATGACCTTTAGTGAGCTGCTCACCGAAATAGGAAAAACACCTCTACCCCCCTACCTCCACCGTGAAGTAGACAAAGAAGATAAAGTACGTTACCAAACTATATATTCTAAAATAGATGGCGCAGTTGCGGCGCCAACGGCAGGCCTACACTTTACAGATGAAATCATGACTGAACTGGAAGCTAAAGGCATTTGCAAAAAATATGTTACGCTTCATGTTTCTGCAGGAACTTTTCAGCCGATTAAAACGGATGACATTTCAATGCACCCAATGCACAATGAGCAAATTTTGATTGAAAGACAAATTATTGAATCTCTAATTTCTACATCACAAACTATTGCCGTAGGTACAACCTCTATGCGAACATTAGAAAGTCTCTACTGGTTTGGTGTGCGCCTGCACCATGAAAAGGAGGACTTTTACATTAAAAAGGAAGACCCATATGAGATGGTTGCGATAGACAAACATATTGCGTTACAAAAAGTGTTACACTATATGGATAAACATCAACTGAATCGAATAGGCGGTCAAACAGAAATATTTCTTTACCCTGGCTATACTTTTAAAATGTGTGATGGCTTGATCACAAACTATCATATGCCAAACTCTACTTTAATTCTTTTAGTAGCTGCATTTGTTGGAGAAAATTGGCGAAAAATATATGAGGAAGCCTTAATTAACGATTACCGATTTTTAAGCTATGGAGACAGTTCTTTACTTATGCCTTGATTTTTAGATGTCAATATTGCTAAAATGAATGATTATAAAGAAAATATAAAATACTGAAAACTGAAGTCGAACGAATCAAAAAATTATAGATTCTTAAGACTAGAAAGTCTTGAAAAATATCCAAATAGCTTTGGGTCTAAATATGAAGAACAAAAACAAAGGGAAAAACTGACCTTCGAAAATTACATTGAAACTTCAAATTCTGAATGTTTATAGTAGGTGCATTTGATCACGACGACTTAATTAGTTTTTGTGGGCTCTACAGACTTAAAGATGAAAGCTGTAGACATAGAGGTGAAATAATCCAGATGTATGTTCAACCTATACATCAAGGCAAACAAATTGGATTTAACTTGTTAAAACAGACCATTGCATAAGCCTTCAAAATTGGAGGAATATAACAAATAGAATTACAGGTTATATCAAAGATAAAGTCTGCGAATAAAATTTATGAAAAGATTGGTTTTCAGGAATGTGGGCTTCAAAAAAGATTTTACAAGAAAGATGATATCTATTTTGACCAGAGATTAATTATATTATATCGGAATGATAAAAACGGACTCTAACAAAAATAAAAAAGACGCCTTGCCTTTGCACTGCGTCTTTTTTCAGTTAAGATACCTTTCTTAAACTTTTATTGAAAATTGTATTTGAATCCCAACTCAAATGCACTAAAAGTGCCGTTGGATTTTATCTCTACATTTTGTAAATCACCTTCATCTACCCTGTACTCTATGTTTTGCAATTGTATGTCATTAAAGCTTGTAAATCGGCCATAGGACAAATTCAAATTAATATGATTAGTGAGAGCATACTCTACTCCAAGTCCCAATTCAAGAACATGGAAAGCATTCTCTCTTAAGCCTTCTGTAAAATGCTCATAGTCTAATGTTCTGTCATTAGCAGGGTAATTTTGAATAGTACCCGTACCATTTCCTATCTCTCCTAACATGATGTCTGGGTTGCCAAGTGTGTAACCTAACTTGGGGGTTACGAAAAATTTATTTTCATAAAGATTAAATGTGCCAATAACTCTAGTCGACAAATAGGTAGAAGGAAATAATTTATATCCTGCACCTGTCCAACCTTCATTAAATTCCTTGCTCACTTCCCATGCTTGATTAACAACCCTTTTCATAAAACCTAATTCCACCGCCCAAGATCTATTTATTTGGTAACCTACGTTTAACCTCCAATTAACTTGTTTTGTATCGCCCTGCGTAAAATAAGGATCATCAGAAAAATCGTGTACATCAGAAGTCAGCAATACAGATGGCATCACATAAAAGTAGCCTCTGTTTTTATAAGCATCTTTAAATGCTGAAGGTTTAATTTCTGCTAGATTAAAATCTAAAAGAAGACTCTCATTAAATTGATCACTTTGAGAATTAATATTACTCAAATCCAAAGGCGCTACATTTTCTAAGGTCAAAACTTGGTCTTTTAATCTTGACTTTTCGAAACTACGGCTTAAGGTTTCATGCTCATTAACCTGAGGTTGAGTTGGAAGTTGATCTATTTGTGACAATGTTGATGATTGGCTCAGTGTCGCTTGTTTTGCTGAAGTGTATTTGTTTTTCTCTGAATCTTGTCGGTCTTGAGCCATGCGCTCATAATCAACTATCTCAGCTTTTTCTTCAACGACATTTTTTGTTTCAGCTTTTGACAAAACATCATCTCTCAGTGATTTTTTCAAAACAGCTGTTTCTGGTAAAACAGATGTATTTCCAAAACCCTTTTTTAAAATGTTGTTTTCACTTGCCTTTTTAGCATCCACTTTTTCTGAAATCTCATTTTCATTGTCAATTGTGATCAATTCAACTTGAGTCTTCTTTTCTATTAATTTATCTTTTAAATTATTTTCCGAAATTAAACTTTTATTCAAATCTGTGCTACCCTCATTTTTCTTGTCAATGACTTGCTCGATAAGCACATCCGAAGTAGAATCATCTAATGGATTGTTAGATGATTCTAGCTCATCGGATATACTTAAGTTGAAAACAAAAGCTGTGGTTGTCACCGCAGCTGCAGCAAAGAAAATTTTACTTTTTATAACGCTTACCCATGAAGAGCTTGTAACAGCAGGTACTTTATCTAATGCTTGACCAAACTGTGCAAAAGCTTTTTCATCAAAAGGCATCGTATGATTATCAAACGCCTTTTTCAATGCTTCTTCGGATGCGTATTTCTTGTCTTTCATTATAGGCTATTTATTGGAGATTGAAAGTTGTAATAATGATTTTCTGGCATTGGAAACATGCCACTTTGAAGTTCCCTTACTGATACCTAATTTTTCTGAAATCTCTTCATGAGATAATTCCTCAAAAACGAAAAGATTAAAAACTGTTCTACTAGCAGGAGGCAATTTTTGTAAAAGTTCGACAGCATCCTCTAGTTCTAGTGATGACAAAGCATTATTATAGACATGTTTGTCTACATCTATTAATTCGAAAGTTGTGGGTTTGTTGTATTTAAACTTTCGGCAATAGTCAATTGACGTCCGTTTTACTATCGTTTTAATCCACCCTCCAAAATTACCTTGGTGTTTATACACCTTCATCGAGTTGATCACCTTTAAAAATGCAGTATTGATAATTTCATAAGCATCTTCTTTATTTGAGGCATATCTCATTGCGGTAGGGAACATTTGAGGAAAATAACTCTTATAGAAAGCCTCTTGTGCACTTCTTTTCCCCGCAAGCAGGGCTTTTACTAGCTGAGACTCCTTATCCTCTGCAGTAACAATGGTTAATTCGCTTTGATGTTCCACCGATTTCAAATTTAAAGTAATATGCATTATTAGTGGCAATTTGATCAGTATATCGCACTGACATACTGGGCGGTTGGGTTAAGGAATGAAATTTGTCAATTTTAAGATTTATAAATTAGATTTAAATATAGAATCTTAACTTATTAGTATTTTTAAAATGTGTTATAGATTCGTTTACAATTGAATACTACAAATAGTTTTAAATAAAGCTTATAACTTAAATCGTAAAAAAATTCTACTTCATATATTATTTTTTCTAGGTTGCCCTGGAAAACATTGCCATCGGTATGAAAACTTTATTGATTTCAATTTCATTACTAATCTTTTGCCTTCCGGCAAATGCACATGATTGCCGTTACACCTTTAATTAAGTCATTAATAATAATGCAATTAAATGCGATTTAGTTATTAATGAGGTCATCATTGTTTCTACAGAATCTGAATTAAGAAATGCAATCAGTACAGCCAATAACTCTGGGGGTAATATGACAATTCTTATTGTAGATGGCACTTATCAAATAGCTTCAACGGCATCTTTCCCATACATTACGGGAAGCCATATCGTATTCAGAAGTTTGTCTGGTAATAGAAATGCAGTGACAATTAGAGGAGGCGGTATGTTGCCAACGAGTTCAACTGAAAACGGATTTTTAATTGCAGGCAGCAATGTGACTATTGCTGATCTTACGGTTTCTGATGTGGGTAATCATGGCATTCAAGTCTGTGACCATAATTTATTAGTGCACAATGTCTGCTTTAAGGATACATATGAGTAAATGCTTAAAGGGTCAAAGGGTCAACTGCAGAAGAAAGCATTTACAGCTGAAACCCACTACATTCGACTAAGAGCCCTAAAGTTATTTTACTTAACTATAATTCTGTTCCCTTCATCACTTGATTAAAAACTGAGAAATGTTATCAAATTAATTTGGTCTCTATTGCCACCGTTTAGAAATTGATTCATGTAGCCCAACTCAAATTTCGCTGTTTTGCTAAGTTTATATCCTAATCCAAAGTACAGGCGATTTCGATCAAATACAGTTTGTTTATTATTAATAAATATTTCATTGTAGATTGAACCATACCAAGTCTTATCAATAATGTCTGGATTATTTATTGCTATATTCAGAGAAAGAAAATACCGAAAACGCAATCTAAAATCAGCACCTTCAATCCATCTCTGTTCAAACCGATATCGGTGCTGGAATTTTACTCTGGAAAATGATTGACGCGTAATAAATTGCTGAAAGATTCTGTGCTCATTGACATTTACTTTTTCATCAATATTATTTATATAATTTTCACTGATGATGTATCCATAGCCTAAAAGTAAATTATTATTATTTCCAGTCAAGTTATACCCAATTCCCGTCCTCAGAAGCAATTGTTCTAGATCTCCAATCGCATTATAATTTCGATATTGCACTTCGTGATGCCAATTCCATTTAGAGTTAATTTTCTTATTTCCGAAGTACATTAACCAATTTCCTAAATCACTATTTTGTGAAATACAGTTTACGGAAAATAAAAACATCAATAGAATGCTGACTACGGATATTTTATTCATATTATTTAACTGTTTTTATAAATAAATTTATTACAGGCTTAAGATATTGTTTGATGATATGATTTGGGACTTTAAGGTAATAATTTTTGCTCACACAACAATATCCTAGGACTTCTTATGAAGCCCTCCGACTCACTTCACCATTTAGTACAAAGATACACCTCCAGTAAACTTGCTTCTTAACATCTATTGAAGTTATTTCAAACCAAACATTGGAAAATAAACTACAGAAAAATTATAACCAGAAGCACTTCTAATTATTATTCATTTCTTTTTGTTGCGTAAGAATGCAAGTGCATTCTGTAATAAAAAAGCATATGATCCATAAAAACATATTATCAATCAAACAACTCCACCATTGCCTGACAGAGAAGAAATATTCAATGTTGTTGAAAACATGCCATTATTTGATAACGGGGGTTAAGGTCTCAATCAACGAGAGAGTACATAATTAAAATTTGATTATTTAATACCCACAATAAATAACCTAAGTAAAATATGAAGTCTAGATGATACCTCAACCTAGATTCTATTTTTATACTTTCAAGCAATAATACAAGTACACAAAGCATCTCCATTATAATTTACCTAAAACATAAGTTAAAAACTATTAATGTCCTTATTTGGAATTAGATATTCTATTTGTACTTCAATATAATCTCGATAAAATTTTTCTCTAACATAAAGATTCAATTTTAAAAGATATATAAATGCAAGATTTCACATTCTTCTTTTGCTCTATTATTCCACTATCTCTGGCGACTGATTTTACATATGCGTCATTAGTATATCATTAAGCTTGCTCCAGATTTCAATATAATTCTTCAAACAAAAGAATTCATATTGGCTTTGTAGTACATTTGCTTAAGTTTTATATATAAATGACGATGCAGGCAAATGAGTTAAAAATAGAAAGGTATGATTTATCTGATGATAAATCACTGAGGGCGTGGAGCGCAGCAGATGAATACCTACTACAGAAATTCAATGAGCTAAAAAAATGTCCTAATCACCTGAGTATCTACAATGATAGATTTGGCTATCTGGCTTGCCACTTACAAACATTCAAACCTACTGTTGTTATAGCAAACAAAAGCCAAGAAAAAGCCATTCAATCAAATTTAAAAGATAATAAGATTACTGATCTCAATTTCTCAAACCCTCTTGCTGATTTTGAAAAAGAATCAGACTTAGCTATTTTGAAAATCCCAAAGTCATTAGGTTTGTTTAAACTGTATCTAAAGCAAATTGCACACAACTCCTCCGAGGATGTAATTGTTATTTGTGCTTTTATGACACGCCACTTCACACCTAAGATCCTTCAGATTGCTCAAGTCTTTTTTGAAGTTACTGAACAGAGTAAGGCTAAAAAAAAAGCAAGACTTTTAGTGCTTAGTAAAAAGAAACCCACAATCGAAACAGAATTAATTGTCTCTCAATATTTTAAAGGCGAAGAATACAAACAATACTTAGGCGTATTTTCTGCAGAACACATAGATTATGCCACTCAATTTTTCTTGGAAAATCTTGAAATTAATTCAGCACAAAAAAACGTTTTAGATTTAGCCTCAGGCAATGGTATTATCGGACATCAAATATCTCAACAACTACCAGATGCCAACATACATCTTATGGACGACTCTTTTTTGGCTGTTGCGTCAGCTGAACTGAATGTAAGCGGTCCAAACATTCACCACTATTATAATAATGATTTAACTATTTTCAATGATAATAACTTCGATTTAATTGTTACAAATCCCCCTTTTCACTTTGAATACGAAATCAATATTCAAATTCCCATTCGATTATTTAAAGAATGTTTCCGCTGCTTAAAAGCAGGTGGCAACTTGCAAATTGTTGCAAGCAAACATCTTAATTATTTGGTGCACCTCAATCGCATTTTTACCTCAGTTGAGATAATAGCAGAAGATAAGAAATTCATTGTTTACAAATGCACTAAGTAAACCAGCCCATAACCATATTTAAATTAAGGCGCTATTTAAATTAAATACTTTCCCTTCATTCTTATGTATAACTTTGCAACATGACAATAATAAATAAGGATCAAAATGCAATTCTGAAAAAACTTGGAATTACTGACTTAAATCCAATGCAAGTAAAGGCACAAGAAATTATTTCCGCAAAGTCTGAAGTCATATTGTTGTCTGCAACTGGAACTGGAAAAACCGTAGCATTCTTACTGCCCCTAATGTCATTATTAGATTCACAATTAAAAGAGATACAAATATTAATTCTTGTACCTTCTCGAGAGCTGGCAATACAAATAGAGCAGGTAGTCAGAGAAATGGGCAGTGGACACAAAGTCAATGCTGTGTATGGTGGTAGATCTGGGTCAAAAGATAAAATAGAATTAAAACATCCGCCTTCAATCTTAATTGGCACTCCAGGCAGAGTCGCAGATCACATCAGAAGAAGTATTATTAATACAGGACATATCAAAACCTTGGTACTAGATGAATTTGACAAATCCTTAGAAATCGGATTTGAAAAAGAAATGAAGGAAATTGTTTCGAGTCTAAACGCAGTTACAAAAAAAGTATTAACATCCGCTACCCAATCAATTGCGATTCCAAAATTTATAAAAATTAATAATCCGACAGTTGTCAATTTTTTGAATGAAGTCAAGCCAAAGATAAAACTCAAAATAGTTATCGCCTCCAATAAAGACAAACTTAAGACCTTATTGCAACTCATTAAATATCTTGGTAAAAAAAGTGGAATTGTATTTTGCAACTTCAAGGACAGCATTGAATATGTCAGAGTGTTTCTCGAAAAAAATGAAATAGATCATGGATGTTTTTATGGCGGACTAGAGCAGAAAGACAGAGAGCAGGCGCTAATTAAATTCAGAAATGGAACACATAGATTATTGATAGCTACAGATCTGGCCGCTCGAGGGATAGATGTACCCGAGATGGATTTTGTCATACACTATCAACATCCCACAAAGGAAGATGCCTTCATACATAGAAACGGACGCACCGCTAGAATGCATAGTGAAGGCAATGCGTTTGTACTCCAATGGAAAAACGAAAAACTCCCAGACTTCATCCAAGGTGAAGAATTTTCTATAGAACAATCAAATCTTGAATATGTAGAAAAAGAATGGGATACATTATACATTTCAGGAGGCAGAAGAGATAAAATATCCAAAGGAGATATTGTTGGATTATTTATCAAACAGGGTCAATTGGAGAAAAGCGAGTTAGGCTTGATCGAATTAAAACAAGAATGTGCCTACGTGTGCGTTGCGCACAAAAAGACAAAACAGATTATTGACAAACTCAATAATAAGAAATTGAAAAACAAGAAAGTCAAAATATCTCTGCTCAAATAATAAGAAACCCGACTCAAACGTATTTTATCATCGATTTAACTTACCACCATTTGTCAGAATCACTGATTTTCTGTGATGAATAGAATTCACTGATTGTAATAACTCATCAATGAAAATATATGTAATCCTCTAATCCGTTTAATTTGTAATTCACAAGAATAAAAAAACAGTGTTAATCTTTTTATTAATCAGAAAGACTTGCTTCAAACCCTGCATCTAAAGTAGAATATCATTTTACATTTAATTATTAGCATCCGTTATTTACTCTAACCTCATGTCGTGGTAATGCGTACCTAATGTCAACCGGCATGAATATAACTTTGTCCCCTGCTCTTAAACCTTGCGAAACTTTACTTAAATCAATTTCGAAAAAAGCCTTATCTGAATATAAGTTTATTGTATTTGTATGATAGTTATGGATAGCTATTCTAAACGCTATAGGCTTCATGATTTCATAATCCTTGATCGAATCTTTAAACGATCTATTAATAGTGGATACACTAAATTTTCCAGCTGCTCCAGGCTTTAGCATTAAAGCGCCGTCCGGTGAATTATCTTCCGCTAGAATTTCACCATTAAATAAAATTGCAGAAAATTCTGGCTCATCAAAGATTGAAAAAGGCGTAACAATGGCATCAACTGATTGTGCATCACTTTGATTCACTGCGAGAATTAAAAAAAGCGACAGAAGAGTAAATTTAGTTAAAGTCATATTCTGAATTATTTTTTTATACCACTTTAATATAGGGACACTAACGAATATATGTCATTATAGGCTGTAAAACAATGTAAATGAAATGTAAAAGCCCAATATTAGTGGATATAAGACTGTAAATTTGGTTTATGATTTTGAGAGCCTTTAAGAAGCAGTTGCTACAAGTTTTACTTATTATTTGTATTCCTACTCTGATTGTATCAGCCAATAGTGATGAGTTATCTAGCGTATCAGTCAATTTAGCTTTGAGACAAGTAGGACACAAACTATTAATACAACAAAGCGATTCTACAAGTACGATTCCGCCCATCGAATACATTGGTAATAATGGATATTTACTACCGATTAAGAAAGTCATACAATACAATGCTTTACCAGAATTGCTGACAAATGCATTTGAGGATTTTAAAATTACAAGTCCCTATGAAGTGGTTATCAAAAACTGCGACGATGATATCATAATACTCGGTTACAATAGCGTCGGTTTAGAACAAGGGGTTATTCCTTGCATCAATAGAGATCACACCGAATCATGTGTCAATATCTTAGTGCAATTTTACGATCCAGCTGATAAAGAGAATGAAAAACATGCTAGCGTTTTCTTTCCTTTTTGGATTATCCCTATACTGCTAATTGGCTTTGGTATTTTAGTCTACAAATTTTTGTGGCCTAAAAAAACTGAAGAAAAAGAAAACAGCCTTGTGACAATAGGGCAATATTCCTATGATCCTAAAAACCAGACTTTGTCCATTAAAGAAGAAAAATTTAATCTTACTTTTAGAGAAAATAAATTACTACAACTTCTGGCCAGCAAACCCAATGAAGTTCTTACCAGAGATGAAATCATGTCTAAGGTATGGACCGACGAAGGTGTAATTGTAGGTAGAAGCTTGGATGTTTTTATTTCTAGAATAAGAAAGCTTCTTAAACAAGACCCATCGATTCAAATCAAGAGTGTACATGGTGTGGGTTATCGAATGGAAACTGGCGTGTAAAGTGTTTAAATGAGATCTCACAATAATCAGACTAAGACCTAGGTGTTGTAATTAAAACTATTAAACTGAAACATTATCTGTCATGCTAAGGCAAATTAGAAAAGGAGAATTATGAGTGAATTAAATGATACGCAATTGGATTTAATCCAAAAATATCTCGTTGATGATATCAATGCAGAAGAGCTCAAAATTTTCAACGTTGAACTTAAAGATAGTAGGTTTAGAGAAAAGTTAATAGAACAAGCCAGAAATATGGATTCTTTAAAAGATCACGTAAACAATAAATTAAGATCAGATTTGGCAAAGAGTCCAGAGCATACCAAAGCTGTAACTAAAAACATATTGTTTGAGTTTCAGATTATAGGATTAGTAATTCTATTATTCTTGGTCGCTTTTTATTTCCTAGGTCCAAAGCCAAAAAAACAGATTTACATGGCTAGTAATTACTTTGCACCTTATCCTCCAAACTCTAACATCAGAGGCACTGAAGCCACAAAGACTTTTTCTGACGCTATGAAATACTATGCAAATGATGATTACGAAAAAGCCGCTAAAACATTTTTAATCATCAATCCCAGAAGTGAAGAAATAGAATTATATCTCGGTTGTTCATATTTAAAATTAAAAGACTTTGACAACGCCTATAAAACGTTAGACAGCATAAGTCTTGATATTGATGACGTGAAAATATATCAAAATATACAATGGTTTAAAAGCATTGCTTTATTAGGATTAAAGAGAGAACAAGAGGCCAATCTTTTGTTACAAGAAATAAGCAGGTCCGCAAATCATTTATTTAAAGATAAAGCCACGCAACTTTTGAAAGAACTGCAGTAGATGGACAAAGTTTAGTAAGGGTATCGGGGGTATCAGGGGTATCAGGGGTGTCAGGGGTGTCAGGGGTGTCAGGGGAAATACCGTTTTTATGTAATCCAGTTTACGCTCCTCTTCTCGAACTCCCAATATCTCGACTTCTTATTAAAACATAAATATGTGGTTTTTCAAACAAGCTTCAAAACATTGAAAGTTAAACAATGATATAATCAGAATTGAGTTTTATATCTTTAACAATACTGACTTAACGATACCAACATCTATGAGTAAAAACAAAACTTTAGCCATCATCTTTTGTAGCATCTTTTATCTATCAATAAATGCACAAAACATTGAGGAAACTCAAGAAATCGCAAAAGCACATTTCGGCATAAGCATCAACCCAAAAGTTGGTTTTAATTCATCGCAAGTTGATACTAATTTCGAATCACCTAAAAAACTAAATTTTCAAATCGGAGGATTTTACACAGATAAAATTTATAAAGGGGTAGATTTTAGAATTGGTATCAATTTCAAATATTCTTCTTTTAGTTTGGTCGATTATTCTCCAATTTTCCCAAGTGATATCGACCCCAACACTGGAGCCAATCCCACGAAATCATGGAAAGAAGACAGTAGCAAGGCCTTTACCGTAGGCATACCTGTGCAAGTGCTTTTCCCTATTTTAAAACAAAAAAAATTGTATACTATTGTGGGCTATGAATACGAACAAGAAATTAGTGGAAATTACAACTCAACTTTTTTCATATGTGGCAACGAAAGTTCTACAATAACAGCAATTAATTTCCTAAATAAATCACGCCATCTATTAAGACTAGGCATTGGTTCGAAAATTATATCAAATAAAAAATATGAAATTTTAATTGAACCTATGTACGAAAGATATTTGAGTAGTTTATCTGACAGCAGTATTTATAATTTTAATACTGAGTATGTAGGATTGAATGTAATCGTGGAAATCTTTTAAGAAAAAATCGCTTAGTCTTCTTTTGAAGCTTGCCTCACAAAGTAATCCACATTTTTATCTTCAATGTCCGCCAAAGATCTAATCTTCAAATGACGACGGAACTTGCCTTTGCCTTCCAAAATTTTATTGGGATCCTTCATTTTAAATCCTTCGGAGAATTCAAAAGAAACGTGTTTTTGGTTTGCAAAAATCCCACCAAAGTCTTTATCTAGTGAAAACACAATTCCGCCATACTTTATCTTTTCTATCGTCTTTGGATAATTGACGAATACAATTTCACGTAGTTTTTGTAAGATTTGATATTGGTTATCGTTAAACATCATTATCTCTTCAAGGAAAGCTTGGACTTTTAAGTTTTTTGATTTTTTCATATAGGATTTTTGATGCTCTTATAACTTCTGTTGTAAACTAATTAAATTTTCATCAACACCATATGTATTTTAATTTCTTTAAATTGAATCGAATAAAAAAGGTGAATAGATCTTATCATAATAACATTACAATAAGCCTTCAGGCAATCTAGAAGAAAGATAATCAAGATCTGCATGATGGTTTTCATTCTCTAATAAGGTCATAGAGCATTTCTCTGACTTAAAATGACCCTAATTACAATCATTTTGATTAATCCATTGAATTACAATACTACACAAAAGTGTAGGTAGTAAACCACAAGCTTCACGTAATTTTAGTCTTGATATTATAATTCAATTATTTAGAGTTGGATTCTCGAATAAATCCAATAATTCAAGAATCAACCTCACTTTAAAATTGATAAAAATGAAAACTACCTTATCGACAGGTATTCTTACCATCAGTATATTAATATTATTCAGCATAAATTCTGTAAATGCCCAGTGGACAAATGCTTCAGGTTTAACTTCACATGATCATCCCAATGATGATATATTGTTTAGTGGTACATCCACTTCAAGCACTGGTAACAAAATGTTTTGGAATACTGCCCAAAGAGCATTTAGAGGTGGGTTTCTTTCAACTAATAATACAACTTATTGGGATCTTGACAGTTTAGGTCTAGCCAGCTTCAGTTTTGGGTCAAACACAAGAGCGACAGGAGATTTTACAATTTCTTTAGGTCTTAATAGCTATGCCAAAGGAACGGGAAGTCTTGCAACGGGCAATGCTTCAGAAAGCTTTGGACAATATTCTTTCTCAGGTGGTCAATACAATGAAACTCATGGTACCAGTTCGTTTTCTTATGGTGCCTATAATGTTGTTACTGGAACTAATTCCATAGCCTTAGGCTCTTCAAACACATGCTCAGGATCTAACGCAGTGATCCTTGGTTCAGCCTCAAACATCAGTGGCTCTAATGGCTTTTGTGCTGGCGCACAAAACAATGTAGAAGGACAACTCGGAAGTGCTGTACTAGGTTTTTCATCAAGCGCTTTAGGGCTTCGATCCTTTGCATTGGGATACAATCTAGAAGCTTCCTCAGATGGTGCTTTTATTATTGGCGGCTCATACACTGCTAACGATATTGCAAAAATGGAAAATGACATTGCACATTCTATGATGATGGGTTTCAATAGTAATTTACCTACCTTTTTTATTGGGCCATCAGCAGGTGTCGGCACAAAAGGTAGTGTAGGTATATGTACAACAAGTCCTCTAGAAAAATTAGATATTGATGGTGCATTACGCATAGCAAACACAACAAGCAATAATACAGGAACCATAAAATTTGATGGTACAGATTTTCAAGGATACGACGGCAGCAGTTGGCTATCATTAACAAATCAAAATACAGACAGCCAAACTCTTGGAATATCAGGAAACACGCTTTCTATTTCTGGAGGCAACAACGTGACTATTCCTAGTGGGCTTTGGAATCAAACTGCCAGTGATATTTATTATACAGCCGGAAATGTGGGTATTGGCACTAATGCAGCTACTGAAGAATTACACATATATTCTTCTGATCAAGCGACTATAAAATTTACAAATGCTTCAGCTCCAACCGATGGTTTAGAAATTGGCTTTAGTACAGGCGGCAATAAACGTGCAAGGATTTGGAATATGGAAAATGCACATATTGTTTTCGGCACTGATAATTTAGAACGCCTACGTATTCATAAATCAGGAAGTGTAGGCATCAGAGGAGATGGCCTTATACCTCAACAACAACTAGATGTTGACGGTGCTATCAATATTGCTGCAGCTGCTACTGGCACAGCAGGAGCTATTCAATGGACAGGTACAGATTTTGAGGGTCATGATGGCAGTGCTTGGGTTTCACTGACAGGAGGTGGTAGCGGCAGTAGTTCGCCTTGGACACAATCTGGTACTGATGTTTATTTCGATGCCATTGGTGGAAAAGTGGGTATTGGCACAAACACACCCACTGATGAATTACATGTAGAAGGCGACGTTGGCATTACTGGAGAAATTAAATACCCATCAGACAGAAGACTCAAAGAAGACATTAAAGATTTAAAAAATGCACTACAGATAGTTGAGAAATTGCAACCTAAAAATTACAACTATACTCAAGAGGCTGTCGCCGAATTTTCCGTTCCACAAAAAAGGCAATACGGATTAATCGCACAAGAAGTGGCCGAGGTGTTGCCTTCACTTGTAACCGTAAAGTTTTTAATCGGAGAAGACGGCACACAATACATGGGTATGAATTACGATCAGTTGGTTCCTATCTTATTGGCGAGCATCAAAGAATTAAAAGCAGAAAAAAATATGCTGTCAGAGCAAGTAGATCAGAATACCGCTCAAATTGCTGCCTTGACACAATTGATAAAAGGAACCAAAGGCACTAATGAAGTGGATGAATAAATATTCATCGTTTGTCTGAACTGTAATTTTTATGATTAGGTGATTGCCTTGATTAAAAGATTAAAAAGTTAGTTGGTAATTCTAGCTGTTACTTTGAGTTGATTCTTCCTCGCTGTCAGAATTAGGATTTTCTTTATTATAGGATTTTCTTGATTTACGCCACTTTCATTCGTAGCCATTGTCATCCTGAGCGGAGTGAAGGATCGGAGAATGAATTGTTATTTATAATTTCGACCGCAGTGGAGAAATCTGAGTAGAAGTTTTGCGTTGTGCTTTTGTCTGAACTGTGATTTTTATGATTATGGGATTACCTTGATTAAAAGATTAAAAAGTTAGTTGGTAAATCCCACTGTTGCTTTGAGTTGATTCTTCCTCGCTGTCAGAATCAAAATTTTCTTGATTATCGGATTTTCTTGATTTACATCACTTGTGTTTGTAGTCCTTTGTCATCCTGAGCGGAGCGAAGGATCGGAGTATATATTGTTTTTATAATTTCGACCGTAGTGGAGAAATCTGTGTTGAAGATTTATGTTATTCCTTTGTCTGAACTGTAATTTTTATGATTAGGTGATTGCCTTGATTTAACGCAATTGCATTTGTAATACCTTGTCATCCTGAACAGCAAGCGAAAGCTTGCCACTAAAACAATCTGAGGCATCCTTTAAAAATCCGTGTAATCCGTGATTCAAAATACCCTACTCCATTCCTTCCACAAATAATATTTGCTTATCAATGGCAGCAAGCAATTTCTCGCATTGCTTTACAGCACTTCTAAGTTGGCTTGTGGCTTGACGACCTTTAATATCTGTACTTTTGTAAGTATTTAATGACGATTGGATCAATACCTTAGCATCATCTAAATTTTGTTTTACAATATCTAATGCATACTTATTACCTTTAAATTGTTTGTTTTTGGCATCGATAAATTTATTATACAAATCAACTGCTTCTGTGGCATCGACTTGCGCTTCTTCGACAGTATTGATTTTATCTTCGATACCAAACATGCTGACATTTTTAGTCATTCTTTTTCTCCATTTATCTATTAAGCTAATCCCATCTCCTAGGTTTTCAGATCGACTGACTTGATCAAGCATCTTTTGCTTTTTGTCTTGTGCTAAATATTCTTCTATGGTCACTTCAAAATCATAGTTGGCCTCAGCGTTTTGAACAGCTGTCCCATTTTCAAAATTCTTATAACTTAATGGGGTGTACAGCAACTGCCAAACTGGATCATAAGGCATATGGGTTTTGATCATTTTTTCTGGATCGGTTTCATACCATTGCGTATCATAATTTTTTACAAACTTTTTTCCGTCTTTAACATATCCTGCACCCCATGTCGTATCATATAGTTTCCACTCCCCATTTACTTTTACAGCATTCCAAGCATGACCTATACTTCTATTTACTCTACCCTTTTCAGACTTAGTGTATCCTTCTATTATGTAAGCATCATATCCCAATTTCTTTACCAATGAATTAAATAAGAGTGCATAATCTTCACAAACGCCTTTCTTCTGATTTCCCACTTTATTGAGTAAATGGCTTTTATACTCTTCTTCAGTTTTAAAACCTGAAGGTTTACGAGATTTTGAACCCTTCTTTATCTCATTTAATTTATTAACATCATACTTAATATTATCTGTGACCCATTCATAGACGGAACGAATCGTATCATCTTTGATTTCAATTTGACGCAGTGTTTCAGAAACAACATCTGATTGAGTAAAACAAATCTGCGTTAGTAACAAAAGTAGTAGAGTAATTGCTTTCATTGTTCGTTTAATGATAATGTGAGACTATAATATTTTACAACTGCGAAAATAATAATTAGATTCATCAAATCAATTATGATCTAATAAATCTCTGTAGCGACTATAGAATTGAATTATTTTGAAAAGCGATATGGTTGAACAATAAAGCACTTAGCTAAATAGTTTGCTTTGAAGATGTTATTTATTTGTGAGAGGCTGACACGAATTTGTTAAATAAAAAAACGTATGCCATCATACATATTTTTTACCATTAAATATTAATTCCTGTTTTGGTTTTGTCACTATTTTTGGTCAAAAATTCCGCCAAAACAATTATCCGTTTAATCGTTACCCTGAGTTTCACTCAGGGCTATTAATATTTGACACCTCCTGTGCCATAAGTGCTTAGTACAAATTCCTTTTTTTTTGTAGTTAAATACACCAGAGAAAATAGTAAACGCGCACCCTAGTCCCCTAAAGTCTTGAACCAAGTGAGCCTACTGTAATCCGTGATTCAGAATTATAACGAAAAGCACTTTTGTATGTTTAGGATATATAATATACTCCTGAAAACAGCATTTCGATTTTGTCACATTTTTTAGTCAAAAATTCCGCCAAAACAATCAATCTATTCACATGCATTTAAATGGAACTCCTTTTTAACTAGCCACTTTCTTCCGATTTCTTGTTCAATAAGACTGACCTTTTTTATTTGAACACTTTTAGGAAATTGCTTTTTTTTGATTTCTGTAAATATCAAATCATTACAAGTTATATTCCGTGGATGCATTATTGTTATGTGCGGGTTTTGTTCTCTCGGTTCAGCAATTGCATTTGCGAGTAATCGCATTCTTAAATCTGCAAACTGACCTGCCGCATCCAGTACATTTACAAAAACGCCCCTGCCCTCAGAAAACCTAAGCAACTCACCTAAGTCTAAAGTAAACTGTGGGAAGTCTAAATTATCTAAATTCTCAATAATCGTTTTCAATTCTTCAATTTCATCCTCTCTACATAAAGTAATATGACTATTAATCAAAGCGAATTGAATTGGATTAAATTTTTCTCTGACACGCTCTATCAATCGAGCAGCCTCGTCGTCTAGAAATAATGTCAATTGCTTTATTGTCATTTTATTATTTAGTTCAAAGAAGATAAACAATTTACATAAGAAAAACAGGCACGCATTCACAGCAAACCTTGCGTCATTACACCCAGATTAATTTGTTCTGCCTTAGTAAATTTTAAGATGCGCACCATGCGCATATCTTGCCATAAGTAAGTATTGCCTTTCAAACCATTAGTCAATCGCATCCTGCGTCTTAATCTTGTAATTTCTTGTGAAGTGGCCTCTCGCTTTTGTACGAGTTCACCATAAAGCTTGATTGCCGGAAAGTCTGAAAACCGTTTTTTAAAAAGTGCTTTGATCCAAAATAAACGATTGCTATTTACAGCCAACAAGCACACATGCCGATTGGATTTAGCGTTTTGGGGTAACTTAGATGGGAATTTCTCAAAATAAAAACCTGTCTGATTATCATTCAAAAATAATGTTCCAATAGGTGTAACGGTTGGGCTATTATTTAAATCAACAGATGCAATAGAAACAAATAAGTTGGACCGAAAACTTTTATTGAAATGTTTTCTGATTCTTGGCCAATTTTTTATAAGATCCATTCCAAATTATATTTTAGGTAACATTTAATTATAAGACAAAATAAGTAAATTTGAGTTTGTGAACAAAGATTGTGTTATTAAGCAAACTCTTGGTATTATTGCTTACTGATCATATCAGGAGGAAGGTCGATTGAGGGTCTTATTTTACAGGTAAAATAAATTTCACCTGCAATAAAGCAGTCCATTAATTCAGGTTCTAATTTGTAAGCCCAAAACCCTGGTTGGACAAAACACCTTGTCCATCTAAATATCAAATGCCCTTGCAAAAGACAGCAAGACGCAAGCACCAACTTATCTTTTAAGTTAAAATCATTTTATAGTAGGTAGCCATTAAAAAAAACGGAAAGTACTATATCTTAATTAACTTTTGAGCACGCCATTCATTCCCGCTTTTATTTCTTGCCACAACAAAATAAATACCAGCATTCAATCCTGAAATGTCTTCAATGATTTGAGTTGCATTATCGGTCTTCGTTCTTGACAGCAAAGCCTGTCCGTCACTGCTTAAAATATCAATTTGAAAAACATTTTCTAAATTTTCAATTTTAATTTGTCCAGAGGCAGGATTAGGAGAAATAGAAATATTCAATTCTGCGATATCATTTGTACTTGTAGAATTATCCAAGACTTGGAGTTCGCCAGCAGGACCAAATGGATCAGACCATTTTTCATTTGTATACAAGTCCGTACCGGTTAATGTTTTAAAGAATGCAATGACACCATCAAATTCTTCATCAGTCATGTTTAACTTCTGAATAAATTGTCCATTCTTCAACCTTGTATCTACAAAAGGATTTTCCATTCCTGTGCTTTCTTGAATATCATTATAATGCTCCAGCACTTGACGCATATCAGTAAATAAACCATTATGCATCAATGGGCCATTCAATTCACCTTGAGGATTAAAAACATCTCTCAACGTCGGCGATCTAGAAATGCCTTCATCAAATTCTACACCATTGGCTGCGAGAAACACACCATTGGTTCGGCTATTAGGATTGATTGAAAATTCAGGTGGTACGTGACAATTGGCGCAAGCCAATCCTCCACCAATACGATTGCCCTCATCTCCAAATTGAATTGATTCTATAAATAATTTTTTTCCAAGATTTTCTTCTGCTGTAAAATTGGGAAAAGGCATGGTATCATTATCGACCATCAAGCGGCCTTCATCATATCTCGTATCAAAAGATTGAATGCTTCTTACAAATTGACCTAGCGCCAACTGGATACGCTCTTCAGTAATTTCACTGTCACCAAAAGCAAATTCAAACAAAATATCATAATAATCTATATCATTTAACTTAGTAATCAATCCGTCAAAATCAGGATCACCAAACTGACCACTGTAACCCATTTCCACAGGATCTTGAATAGGCATTGTAGTTTGCTCCTCTAAAGTTGCTGCACGCTCATCCCAAAAGAAATGTTGCTCAGCAGAAAACCTTGCATTGACTAGGCGCATTGAATGCCTTCCAGTAATACCAAAAGACCCCAGACTAACTTGATCCCTATCACCGAATGCTACATCCTGCTGATGACAAGACGCACACGAAGTTCCGTTGTCTAATGACAATTGTTTATCATAGAATAAAACCCGCCCCAATGTGGCAACCTCATCTGTTATATGATTCTCAACCGTGTTGTCTAAAGTAATATATGAAGGAATATATTGATTAGCGTAATTTTGAAGCGCATCTAAATATATGATGCCTGAGCCCATACATATTATAAAGCAAAATAGGACAGCTGCAAATACAAGTTTTCTCATTTTAAATATTTCAAATTTGACACCGATATATCTTATAAATATTCTATTCAAATATCATACGAACCTTAGTAAAATAAAAGTAATAATGCCCTAATTTGTCAACCAATAGGCATTGTTTGATACTAAAACGGATAATGCATAGCAAATGATTCCTTTTAAAAGCTAAAAATCACTTGTATGTAATCTATTATATGATATGAATTAATGTAATCTAGGTGGAGCAAACGCTGTAAATGCCGATTCATTGTATTAATAAACCCCATCATTATCGGTGCCCAACCACATCATGTCACTCTTATTTCTAAAGATTGTGTTACTAATACTATGTCCATGGCGCTTTCGATCGGAATGCGATCAAGTGCAACCTTATCTAATTTCCATGCATCACCACCATAAGTTGTCATCCATAAGTCATCATTATTGTCTGACAAGCCCGACATAAAACAAGGCAAACCATCTCCAAAATCTCCCTTTGTAAAATCAACCCCTTTCAATTGTTCATAAGAAAGACTGCCTTCCGATTCTTTGAGTTTATATTTACTAATAAAGTTACTCAGCCAAAGTATCCGTCTTTATCTTCAAGCATCGAACGTATCCCTGGCACGCGACCATTTGGCAATGTTGTCAATTCCTCTTCCGCTATGTACAAAAATGAATCACCATCAAATCGAAACACGCCTGCTACAACTGTACCTATCCATAGGTTACCGGCTTTATCTTTATTGATTCCAAAAACAGAGTAAGGACTATAATTCATTCCTCCAAAACTCAGTCCTCTTACTTTCATACCAAAGGCTGCGTCCAAATTTTGTCGTGGCAAGCGGAGTTGAAATAAGGAGTCCCCATCATAACGATAAATGTCACTAGGATTACCGTTGCAATTAAACCATAAATCTTGAGGATCTAATTTCCATTCATTTTGCTCGGAGACAATTGGTTTTAAATTTAAAAAATTATGTCCATCGTAGAGACTGATGCCCGCAGGTGTTTCTACAAAAATATTACCCAGACTGTCTTCTTGAATACCTCTTATCGCATTACTAATCAATCCATCTTCAAGTGTATATTGTCGTAATTGACTGCCGTCAAAACGGAAAACGCCTTCATCCTTACTACCGAACCAATAATTGTCATTCTTATCTTGATGAATGGCACATATTTTAGAATCCAGTTTGTTGACGATAGTTCCCATTTCATTGTCAGTTTTTATTGCCTTAGATTCTGCAGAATGGCTGTGGGTCTTGCATGCGATGCCACCAATAATTAAAATTAGAAAAATTAGTAATTGTAAATATTTTAAAGGATTGATTTATATAGTCGGTTCATAATTAAATTGAAGCATTACCGTTTTATGGATACGGACTGAATAATGGCGAAGAATGTAACATTTGATTTGGGAATTCTCATTTATAATTAAATTCAATTTGTACTATTGTAATAAGCAGTTGTTTTGAGTTATTTTTAAAAATATTACCATATGATCCATCTTCTATTCCTTTCAATTTCTTTGACATCTTTGCGAGTCAAAGCTATTCCCTTTTTTATATCTGCATATTTTGGATTAGGATAATTATCAAGAGCAAACCAAATATGCACCGAATGAGACTTTGCAATGTTATTTCTTTTAGAAAGTGTTTCTCGAATTAAACTCAAAGCCTTATCGCTTTTATATTGAACTATAGCTTCATAATAAGAAAGTAAATACTTAGAGATTCCATTCACAGCCTTTGATGTAATCTCATCATGAAGTTGTTCTAGTCGACTAAAAAATATCGTATCAGGAAAATTTCTTACAGCAATAAATGCGGCTTCCTTGTTATTAATATTATAGCTATCTAAATATTTTAAAATTTCATTTTTGTCTTTATCTCTTCTAAACTTGGATAAAAGCACAATAAAATCTCTTCGATCAAAACTATCTCTTATTTCTTTAACTTTATTATAATAATGAGGCTTTGGATTTAACCTCCGCATTAATCGACTAAGCGAAATCTTTGACGATTTATCATCAAAGAGCATTGTACTGTCTGCAATATTATAAAACCACTTGACACCTTCATCGTAGTTTTTTATATTTTTTAGTTTTGAGTTACAAGATAATTCGTTATGTAACATTGGAGTTAGAATGTGATTTCTTGTACTTAATTTATGGATCATAAAATCAATAATAGTTTTTGAGTCTCCATGACACCCTACAATCATACTTAAGACATCGGTATCATTTAAATGCTCTGAAATGATACCGAATACCGATGGGCTTTTTCTTTCAATCAATGCTTGGAAAGAATAGCATTTTACGGCAGGGTCAGAATGCCCAGTTAATTCAATGAGCTGTTCATCTGTTGCCAATAAGCTAAGTGAATCAAATCGTAACCACTGGGCAGTAGCTTGATCTCCATCGAAGACATATTTTACTTGATATCCAACACCTATCATACGACCTACTACACCTTCTAATTTTTGACCATAAGTCAAATTACAAAAGAGCATTTTCAGTATTACAATAACCGTTAAAAACCTTTTCATACAAACCTTTCAGATTAAACTTAATACCTGTCATAATATTATTTTAATCCTATCCTATTTATTATTTAGTTTGGTTTATAAAGTCTCAATTTCAAAAGCATCTGGTACCAACATATCGAATCCTGTACTAATGGATTATATTAGCTATAAGCTTAACGCAAAATTTAGGATCTGGCTGCACAGCATAATTCCGCTTATCTGATAACCCATAAGCAGTCCTCAAACCTATTTGTTTAAACTCATTCCAAATAGATCAACTATTCTATTTTCGCATTTAAGAATTATATATTTGATACGGAATGAAATTCTTTAACTATACATTCATACTGCTTATCAGTCTTGGGGCATTAATCCCACGTTCTGACTTTTCTCAATTGACAAAAGTCAAGGAGCTTGCGGAACATTATGAATTACATAAAAGTGAAGCGCTAGAAAATGGTCAAACTATCAAGTTTATAGAATTCGTGTTTTTGCATTTTGTAGAAGGAGACGATCATGATCATGAGGATTCAGATCATGAGGATTTGCCTTTCAAACAATTCGTCTCATGCATAAGTCTCTTTTTTGCTACAGACACATGGTCAATGACTACTGATGACACAAACGACTATTGGATAAAAAGTATCGTTACCACAGGCGCTGCATTCATTGAAGAGGAATTTTACAGTACCGTATTCCACCCTCCTTTGCGTAATTTGAAATGTTGATGGGACAACTATGTCCTTTTGGATCTTAATTCTTTTTTATCAATACTTTTCAAATCAAAACATCATGGTAAGGATTGTTTTCGTTACAATATTTATAGTCTTACACATTAGCTCATTCGCGCAAAGCACAGTCAAATTTTCTATCACAGATAAAAATACTCAAGAACCTTTAATAGGCGTAAACATTTTTATTTCTGAAATTCAATTGGGTAGTACTACCGACGTCAACGGTCAATCCACTATTGATCTGCAAACTGGAAAGTATAATGCGCAATGTACGTATATTGGCTACGAGTCATTTGACTTAGAAATTAATATTCCCAATAAATTAAATTACAATATTGCATTAGTGCCTTCATCATCTGAACTTGATGAAGTGGTCGTGGTATCTAGTCGAGCCAATAGAAGCGTTGCCAATATACCTTCACGAATAGAAGTCATAACTGACGAAATCGAAGAGGCCGCCACAATGGACCCCTCCAAAATAGCACACTTATTAATGCACACCACAGGCATACAAGTGCAACAGCAATCTGCCACGTCCGGCAACTCCAGTGTCAGGATACAAGGGTTATACGGGCGCTATACACAAATATTAAAAGATGGATTTCCGATTTATGGAGGCTTTACTGGTGGGCTTGGTGTATTACAAATTCCACCTTTAGATTTAAGACAAGTAGAGTTTGTAAAAGGGTCGGCTTCTACATTATACGGTGGCGGCGCGATTGGAGGTTTAATCAATCTGATCTCAAAAGTGCCACATGAAGATGTTGAAGCATCCCTGCATCTCAATATTTCGCATATTGGAAATCGAGATCTCAATAGTTTTTTCTCACAAAAAAAAGGGAAATGGGGGATGACTATATTTACCTCAAACAATACCAACACAGCATATGATGTAGATGAAGATGGTTTTTCTGACGTACCAGAAGTTCGTAAATTTAATTTTAACCCAAGAGTCTTTTATTATTTGAATGATAAAACGACGATCTCATTAGGGGGTGCTTTTACCAATGAAAACAGGATAGGCGGAAAAATGGATATTATTGAAGGTCAAGTCGTCAGAGACTCTTCTGATTATTTTGAAAGAAATAAATCCAAACAAGCAAGTAGTTTGTTCAAGGTAGATCACAAAATTGACGCGAATAGAAGTATTGAAATTAAAAACAGCACTAATAACTTCGATCGCCAGATTTTCTTAAATGGTTATAGTTTTTCAGGCCGACAGTTTTCTACATTCTCTGAGATCAACTATCTGCAATCCACGGCTCAAGGAGATTTTACATTAGGCTTAAATGTCTATTCGGATGACTTTAAAGAAGTGCCTAGCGCATCTATACTATTAAGAGATCAGACATTAACCACTTTCGGATTGTTTGGCCAATACATCCATGATTTTGGATCACAATTATCAATGGAATTTGGACTAAGGAGTGACTACAATACAGATTATGGAACTTTTGTTCTCCCTAAGTTTGGTCTAGTATATAAGCCGGGATTATTTTTTACTGGTCGTATTGGCGGAGGACTGGGTTATAAATTGCCTTCGATTTTTACAGAAGATGCAGAATCGTTAGCCTTCCAAAATGTCATACCCATTGATGTCAATATGCAAGATGCAGAAAAATCGATTGGACTTAATGCTGACTTCACATTTAGACTATTGACATCAGAGCATTTAAACTTGACGTTGACCGAATACTTATTTTACAATAGATTAAACAATCCGCTTTTATTAAATAATTCCGGCAATAATAATTTTACATTTAGCAACAGCACTGGTGTTTTTGAAACCAAAGGTATTGAAACTTTGATCAAAGCGTCTACAGGTAATTTTCATCTTTACTTAGGATATACTTATGTCGATGCTGTTCAAGATGATGACAACGGGAGATCCACTCTACCATTGACACCACAACATGCTTTTCATGGTGACCTCATGTATATCATAGAAGGCAAATGGAGGTGTGGCCTTGATGCAGAATTTGAAAGTGAGCAGGTTTTAAGGTCTGGCAGAACAGTCCGCTCTTTATTCAAAGCAGGATTTTTAGCGGAGAGAATGTTTGAGCATTATTCTATTTATATTAATTTGGAAAACTGGACAGATACAAGACAAACTAAATATGAATCTTTGGTAATCGCTCCGGCAACCAATCCTAGGTTCACTGAAGTGTGGGCTCCACTGGATGGTTTTATATTTAATGCAGGAGTTAAGGTGAAGCTGTAGAGAAATGAGGTGGTTTTTAAACGTAAATAATTATGATAATGAAAGTCATTGTGTCACCTTGTGTTTAATTGATCTACACCTTAAGATTCTCATAAATTAAATTCTCTCATAAAATTTCTATAGATTAAAATTCCGTTTTCATAAAAATGACTCCAAAATGAAAAATACAATTATCCCGATCAAAGGTGGCGTTTGGCAACGTATTCTTATAAAGGGTGACAATGTACACACCACCACTTCAAAAGTTAAAACACTAGAAAACTTTGACAAAGAACTGGCTAAGAATGGGCTGATGGCAACAACAAAAACTATCCCTTTTTCAAATATTTCAGAGATTAAATTCGACAAAAACAATGCGGAGACCACTTTGTTTTTCACCAATGCCAAAAACAAAAAAAAGAAACATACTTTCAGCTTCTCTAGCAAAGAAGCATCTAGTGACTTTGGAGAATTTTTAATACAGGAGTTAGGTCTCGTGCCCATTGAAACTCCTGTAAGAAAAATAGCTCCATTACTCACAGAATTATTCTTAGTTTTACTATTGATCGCTGCAATAATTTACTTTTTCCCCGTTGAAAATTTTGATGCATTTATTGATAGTGACTTTGGAGAAAGCACGAGTACAAGATCAGGAAGAAAAGGCAGTATTGTAAAATTAATTTTTGGGTTTATTGGACATAAGATTTCACTGGTGCTGTGTGTATTAGCTGCAGTTGTTACTGCAAATGATGCATTTAAGCGGTATCAAAATCCTGGAATAAATGTAGTTTATAGGAAATCCGAATAGTTTCTATATAATTTATTTTAAATCCGAGTAATCCATAATTCGCAATTGTCTGAACTATGATTAATATGATTATAGGATTGTTATACTTTTTATCTTACCCGATAAATCCGCAGTTTAATAATCAGGATCTTTTAATTTTTTCAACTGAGATATTTTTTTTCATTCATGAGCGAATGTTGCGTAGCAATCTAATGACTAAATGTCATTAGATAAAGAGTGAACCACGATATCAATCGTGGCGAAGTCAACAAAATTCAAATAGAATAAATTGAATATTTCGAACAATATTTAAATGCTAGGACAGCTAAATCGCTCCGCGTACCTGTCCTGTCTCCCGCTATATATTCTTATCCAAACTATGCCACCCATTCTTGGTCAAACTATGCCACTTATTCCGGAGTAATCTATACCACTTTACCATTAAATCGAGCGTTATTCCGATTTAAACTATGCCACTGGTAATAATTGTAGCCATTTTGCTTAAAAGAGTAAGATGGCTAATAGAAGAATTTATACGTTATAAGACAAATGATATGAACAGAGACAATAGACTGCTTACAACAAAGTCATTTGAATCAATGCTGGATCAACAAAGCAGTTTAACAGTGGAAAATATGCACATCAATGCTCAAGGTGTATTTTGGATGATGGACAAAAACGATTATGGCATCCCTTATTTGATGACAGGATTTAATGGTGGCGACGACAATATCGCATCTATGATGTGGTTTGATCCTAACACGAAAATGGGCTACATTTTCATTGGCAATACTGGACAAACTTAAGAAAACAGAATTAACCATATTCTTACATACCAAGCTTAATCAAGTTTAGGGTTAAAGCTAATAATATTTGGAATCGAATAATTGCAATATTTTAAAAAAGTTTATCTTTAAAATAAAACTTTTGAATTAAAATTAATACCTTAAAATCACTTTGTCTAAATAATAATTTGATCATTAAATCTCATAAATGTCCAGAGTCATTCATCAAGATTTTCAATTTCACTTAGACCTCAAGGACAAAGCACTTATCAATTTGTATATTGATATAAGAGATTTTATTTTAGACCTTGCCCCAGAATCCAATGAATTACTTTACAACACCCACACGCTCACGTCTGTATATTGTATCTCTGAAAAAATATCAGATGGATTTTGCATGTTGCCCATTTATACCAATCACCTTAATTTGGGTTTTCACAAAGGCACAATATTAAGTGATCCGCATAAACTATTGCAAGGGACTGGAAAGTTAATCAGACATATTCCTATTGCAAATACGAAGGACTACAGAAATCCAAAAGTCAAAAAACTTGTTAAAGAAGCTATAAAATTCGCCAAAGAAGACATGGACAAACACTCCGAGAAAACAGGTCAGACAATTTCAAAAATTAAAAAATAGTACATCAAATATGGACAAGGCACTTAAAACAATGATAGATAACATACCTGAGAAAACAGGCAAATCTTTAGAGCAATGGCAAAAGATTCTTAAAGAGAAATCATTTGCAAAACATTCTGAAGGTGTGAAATTTTTAAAAACAGAACATGGTGTTACACATGGCTTTGCCAATACTATTGTGGCTTTATCCAAAGAAGAGAACAATCCATCAGAGGATCTTGTTCAAAATCAATACAAAGGCAAAGAAACTTTAATTCCTATTTATGAAGCCCTAATTAAATATGTAAAAAGCCTTGGCAAAGATGTCACCATCACTCCAAAAAAAGGAAGTGTAAGTATAATTCGCAAAAGACAATTTACATTAATTAAACCCGCTACAAAATCAAGAATAGATCTAGGTTTAAAAATAAAAGACAAAGCCCTAACAGATAGACTTGAAAATTCTGGTCCATTTGGTACTATGTGTACGCATCGTGTAAAAATTTCTGATGCAAAGGAAGTGGATAAAGAATTGAAGGGATGGATAAAGGAGGCTTATGACAAGTCGGTGTAGTCTTAAAGGCTTGGTGCACTTTTGCTTACAGCTATCTACTTACAGATATTCCTTTTTTTATAGCAATAAAAAATTTGGATAAAAGCAGACGCTAGCTTGTTAATGATATAATCTGTGTTATCTATTTTAAATCAGAGTAACAAGGAGTAAGCCGTGTTTCGCAGTTGTCTGAACTAAGATTAGAGTGATTAAATTATGAACTATGATCTCTTATGTTACAATAAGGATATCGAAACATCAATTGAGCCGACTGAGCATTTAATTTTCTACTTCCAAGTAAAGATAAAGAGGAGTCCTTCCTTTACTGTAAAAATAATATATTAAATGTTTTCAATAAAAAAACAAGATATACGCTTAACTTAGGACTTCTAGAATAGCGTTTTTAAACTATACTATTTATCAAGCATGAACACTTTTGCACGTATTATTGGCGCATTAAATCTATTAATTCTTTTAGGCCTAATAGTGATTTCTTGCACACTAGGCTCTCTATTAATGGGTATTTTTACAACTGGCAATTTATTAGGATTGCTTTTAGTTTTTATAATATTATTAATGGGATTAATTAATTCACTAATATTTTTAATAGGCAAGAAACAACTCAACTCTAAATTAGATTATGTTTTTATCTGGACGCCTTTTCTCTCCATTGTTATAATGATTGTATTGTTTATAATATTGTTTATTTAAATAGAGGGGTGAGGTGATTCTATAACACTTTTTTTTGTCCATCTCATTAAATTAGCAGCCTACTATCTCATGAGCTCAATATATTAGTTATCTAAAATTCTAAGTCGTTTTTACTACACGGTTCTCATAGAAAGAAATACAACTCTTCATCATCAAATCAAAATCAGGATTTGCATATGCGGGTTTGCCCAATTTATAATTTTCATCTAAGACTATATCGTTTTTGAGTGGCAATTCAGCATGGGCCATTTTGTTAGCTATTGTATATAAAACACCCTTCTTTGTATGCTTCTTTAGCAGCTTTATGATGGCAGCAAATTTCGCAGTTTTGTCATGAATCCCATGTGCCACAAATACAGGTTGATTAATGCGCAGACCTTTAGATAACTTTAGGTTTTCAGAAATAATCTGGCCTAATTCTAATGCAGCAAAAAGTGGCAATTTAGGATATTTAAACGGATCCATGCCGCATCCTTTTATTTCTCCATCTGTGCGCTGAGCAAGTCTTGTAACAAATTGAACCAATCTCAATTCGTGCCTTAACTTGACGTCGATAGCTGCCGCAAATAAAAACAAGCCACCTGTAATTAAATTTGAATCCCTCAATACCTTATTGTAGCAAACCGCACCGCCACTAGAAAACCCTCCCAATGAAATTTTACCGCCTAACAGTCTAGCGATCTCAACAGCCGTATCTATTTCGAGTTTCCACTTTGCGTCTAATCTGCAATCTTCCATGGCTTCATCCGGATCCTTAAGTCCATGCGCAGGCATTAAAGGAATTATAACATTGGCTCCTGCTTTAAAAAACGACTCGCCAATTGCACTGACATAATGCGGAGAATCTGAAAGACCATGTAAAAGAATAACAACTTGGTCAGTTGGATTCTTTTGCAAATATATTCTAGCTTCGTTACCATCTTTGACCTCAGGAGAACAAATGGAAGCCATACTATATCCAGCGGTTATCTCTCTCATTGAGACCGTAAATGTTTGAAATCTAGTTTGGTAATGTTTATGAAACATGAAAAGCGCCTCGCTATAATATTGAGTTTGATCCATCCATTTTGATTTAGAAGAATGATGTGCCCTAAAGATATAATAAGTTTATGATGTGAGCTCAAAAAATGACCTCCCATTTACACCCAACAGAATTACACTTCTTCATTTGTCTATAGAGAATTAAAATAATTATGTAAAAGACAAAAAGTGAAAGCTTGATTTCAATACAAATAGAGATTTTACGTAAAATATGACTTATACACTTGTTCAAGTAGGCCAAGAGCAAATCGTTTTAAACTTCATTAATGCGATAATACTGATTTTAACTTATTAAATCAGTGTAAAAAAAAAAATTTTGCATTTAAAAATTAAGTTGTGCCCAATCAACTCTTCAATTCAAATTGTCTCCAACAATTATTTTCTAATTGAGGAATATGGCTTATATACTTTAAAATAATATTTAAAATGAATGAACAGGTTTTAGATAACAATCTCATAGAAATAAACAATTTTTTTATAGACGACTTGAGTGCAACTGAGAGATGGGGGTCAATACTTCTTGGTCATTTTATTTTCTGAATTGCGGTAGGTATAATTTCTTATTTGATAATTTTGTCTTTAATTCTGAGAATGAGTTCTTTCTCACTCTGTTATTTGCGATGTACGTTAACAAGGATATAATAGGCTCAAAAAGTATTTTAAAAAGAATATTTGGTCAGGTTGTTGTGGATTCAAAAACTTTCAATTCTGCTAGTGAAATTAAATGTATCATTAGAAATATTGTTATAATTCTTTGGCCGCTAGAATTAACAGCTGTAATATTTTCTCCCAATAAAAGAATTGGAGATTATTTAGCAGGGACGAAAGTTATAAGAACAAAAAAAAACAAATTCAAAGTATTAATGAATGATTTGAAAAAAGTTTCTTTTTGGAATTGGGTGGTGCCGGTTATTATATCACTTATTTACTCGTGGCTCCTTTTTGCCTTGATGGATAAATTTAACATTGGTTAAAGCTACTAAAATCTGGCATAGTATTATAAAACTCAATGAGTTTCTCAATACTTAGAAGTTTCAGTTACTCTTATAATAGCTTGTCCATTCGCTTTAGCCATTCCTCCACTCACTACAATTATCAAAACCCATGCAAATCAATCTCATCCGCTTGAATCAAATCTACCCAAGCATCCATTTTTTTTAATATCACCTTAAAGTGTCGCATGTCCTTCTCAGTGATAATTGAAATAGCCAATCCATTTTTTCCTGCCCTACCTGTACGCCCTATCCTATGGATAAAATCCTTGGGTGATCTCGGCAACTCATAATTTATAACACAAGGCAATGATTCTATATCAATTCCTCTTGAGAGCAAATCTGTCGCTACCAAAACAGGGAGGTCTTTAGAAATAAATCTTTTAAGTGCCATCGTTCGCGCACCTTGACTCAACTTACCATGAATTGGCTTAGCCGTAATACCATTTTTAACAAGCTTGCTCGCAATCTTTTCCGCTTTGACACCAGAAGATGCAAAGACCAAAACTTGTTCAAATTTTTGGTTTTTAATGATGTAACGCAACAAAGGTCCTTTCCTTTCTTCACTAACCTTATATGCCACCTGCTTTATAAGATCTAAATTTTCCGCTTCAGCCTCTATTTTAATAACAACAGGATTTTTAAGAAAGAGCTTTTGTACATTTTCAACATCACTGCTTAAGGTGGCAGAAAACAAAAGACTTTGCTTTTGACTAGGCATCCAATCTAAAATTTGATTGACTTCTTTTTCAAACCCCAAATTCAATAACTTATCCGCTTCATCCATGACGAAAGTATCGACTTCAGAAAACTGCAGCGCTTTGCTTTCCGCCAAGTCTATTAATCTCCCTGGAGTTGCAACAAGTATTTCTACATTTTGCATATTAATCATTTGAGGATTAATGGAAACACCACCATAAACGGCCATAGATTTTATACGCCTATCTAAGCTATCAGCAAACAATTGAATAACCTCTTGAACCTGTTTACACAACTCTCTTGTGGGTACCAATATCAAAGCCTTGGGATGCCTATTGATATAAGCTCTACTTTTTTCAACCTTCATTAATAGAGGCAAAACGTAGCTCAAGGTTTTACCCGAACCTGTTTGTGCTATGCCCAATAAATCTTTCCTAGCCAGTAATTCTGGTATAGCTTGCTGCTGAATGGCTGTTGCCTCAGTGAAATTTTGCTTCTCAAGCGTTTTTAATATTGTTGGACTTAATCCTAAAGTCTTAAATGACATATGCTATTATTCAAGTGTAAATATAAAGTTTACTTGACAGCTTCCTTGCACAGATTTAGAAATGAGCTAAAGACTAGATATATCATTAAATAACCACCACAATAAAATATTTAATAATACATTTACAGCAATGAGTATCACCTTACTTTCTTCACCACTACAAGGGTTTACCGACTTTAGGTTCCGTAACGCCATCCAAAAACATTTTGGTGGGATCGATACTTACTATGCACCTTACATTAGACTGAATGGCAAATTCGAAATTAAGCCTGGCTACCAAAAAGACCTCGCCTTAAAAAACAATACAAGTCTTGAAGTAATTCCACAAGTGATGACTTGCAGAGCAGAAGAGTTTTTATTTGTCATTAAATATGTACAATCGCTTGGTTATAAAGAACTGAATTGGAACTTAGGTTGTCCCTACCCTATGGTCACCAATAAAGGTATGGGGTCCGGCATGATCAATAGTCCTGAAAAAATTGATCATGTCTTGGACAGAGCACATTCTGAAACAGACATTCTCATTTCTATGAAAATGAGAATGGGTTACGAAAGTCCTGATGAGATCTTGAGATCATTTCCTGTTCTTGCAAAGTACCCTCTAAAAAACATTGCCATTCATGCGCGTATCGGTGCGCAGCTTTACAAAGGTGGCGTGGATTTAAACGCATTTCAGAGATGCGTCGATGAATCACCACATAAATTATATTATAACGGTGACATTACAACAGTAGAGATATTTAGAGAAATGCAAGATCGATTTCCGTCCATTGATCATTGGATGTTGGGTCGAGGTCTGATTTCAGATCCCTTTCTCCCTATGATGATCAAAAATGACACTACTGAATATCCTGAAGACAGAATATTTCTATTCAGACGTTTTCACGAGCAACTGTTTAATGAATACGAACAAAAATTAACTGGAGATAAACATGTCATTATGAAGATGTTGAGTTTCTGGAAATATTTTGCCTTCACCTTTTCGAATCCAACCAAGGTGGTTAAAAAAATAAAAAAGACCAAGACCATTGAAGCATATGATAAAGCCTTAGAAGAAATATATGATATGGAAATGGGGGTCATGGTTTAGATATCACCTCTTAAAATGCCTACAAAGTATAGTTAATAGATTATCATGATTAAATTAAAAAAAATTCACCCTGGAGAGGCACTGAAAGAATAGTTCCTAAAACCAATGTCTATTACCGATTAAGATGACTCCTTACAAGGCCCTAATAAAATGCCATAAATCTCAAATTTAATTTGAGATTTGATTCTAAATACAAAACATAAAATACATCCATTTCCAGCATTTAACTTTAACTTCAACATAATTTAATTTCGCAACGGTAAAACCTTTTGAATGGAAATAGCTATTAAAATAATCATCGGACTTATTGCCCTCTTGCATTTGTATATCTTATGGCTAGAAATGTTTGCCTGGGAAACCAAAGGCCCAAAGGTTTTTAGAAGTATCCCTAAAGGCTTATTTGGACAAACCAAAGTTATGGCAGCCAATCAAGGACTTTACAATGGATTTTTAGCTGCAGGTTTGATTTGGACATTTTTTATCAGCAACATAGAATGGAGAAACAATGTGGCCCTTTTCTTTTTGGGATGCATAGCAGTAGCTGGAATTTATGGTGCAATGACTGCTTCTAAAAAGATTTTCTTTTTTCAAACTGTACCTGCTCTTTTGGGCATAGGGCTAATCTTAAGCCAAAACTTATAATCCAGTATTGAATAAACAAAAAATATACTTTATTTCAGGCTTAGGTGCAAATGAAAAAGCATTTGCCAAGTTAGCAGATTTTGGCAAACCCAAAGTTATGGTCAAATGGTTGGCCAATGAAAAAAATGAGACACTAGAAAATTATGCAAATAGACTGATAGAAAAATATAGTATCACACAACAAGATATTTTAGTTGGACTGTCTTTTGGCGGTTTACTTGCACAGCAAATTGCACATACTCTACAAATAAATGAAGTCATATTAATCTCAAGCTTTAGAACCAAAAAAGATTTAAGAACATATCTCAAACTGGGTTTAAATCTGAAATTGCATAAGCTAATACCACCTTTTAACATTCCGATCATAAGCACTATAGTAGTTGGGTTTCTTAATTCTGTTTCAAAAGAAAGTACACCATTACTGAAAAATATGCTAAAAGAAACTGACTACAAATTAGCGAAATGGTCTATAGAAAAAATCAGTGAACGCAAAACAGTCATTAACTCAGAACTCAAGCTGTATAATATTATCGGCTTAAATGACCGGATAATGAAACCTTGGCAAAACGAAAGTACTTTTAAAATTGACGGAGGTAGCCATTTTATGGTTTATGATGAATCGGTAAAAGTATCTGAGATTATTCAGAAGATTGTCTCTGAGGGGTTTTAAAAAATCATTAGATTTTTCTAAAATGGTATTATGGAGTTATGGCATTATGGGGTTACGGTAATGATTTGAAATTGAAAGCATTTTCTTCTCCATGAGAAAAAAATGATTGAGCTGTTTTCTAAGTATCATTAAATTGTAATAAAATCCAGAGTACTTTTTCATTGAAAGAGAAATAATCAAGGGAATCACATAATCATAAAAATCATAGTCCAGACAAAAGAACAACATAAATCCCAACTCAGATTTCTCCACTGCGGTCGAAATTGTACAAAAAAATACACACGCTCCGATCCTTCGCGTTGCTCAGGATGACAATGGCTAGGAATGCAATTGGCGTAAATCAAGAAATTCCTGATTCTGACAGTGAGAAAGAATCAACTCAAAGCAACAGTAGGAATTATCACCTAACTTTTTTTTATCTTTTAATCAAGAAAATCACATAATCATAAGAATCACAGTTCAGACAAAAGAATAAAATAGAACTTCAAAAAAAAATCTCCACTCCGGTCGAAATTATAGAAAAAAAATATACGCTCCGTTCCTTCGCTCTGCTCAGGATGACAATAGCTAAGAATGCAAGTGACGTAAATCAAGAAATTCCTATAATCAAGAAATTCCTGATTCTGACAGTGAGAAAGAATCAACTCAAAGCAACAGTAGGAAATACCATCTAACTTTTTTATCTTTTAATCAAGGCAATCCTAAAATCAAGAAAATCCTGATTCTGACAGTAAGAAAGAATCAACTCAAAGCAACAGTAGGAATTACCACCTAACTTTTTTAGCTTTTAATCAAGGCAATCCTAAAATCAAGAAAATCCTGATTCTGACAGTGAGAAAGAATTAACTCAAAGCAACAGTAGGAATTACCACCTAGCTTTTTTAGCTTTTAATCAAGGCAATCACATAATCATAAAAATCATAGTTCAGACAAAGGGAAGCAGGAACTAGCAAATAAATTGTAAATCAAAATTCTATAATCCTAAATAGAAAACCCTTTACACGTATATGGCCTCAACCAAACTCGCTCTGTGTTTTAAAACTTCATTTTGATTGACAGAACCCTTATCCGTTATTTCGCCCAATTTGACATTTAAGGGTTCTGATGCGATAATGTATTTTTCTATACGACTCGCACTCCCCTTTTGGTTTTCATTAAAATTTTTAAGCCATTTATCTAATCGAGATATGACTTCAGCATTAGTGTAAAAATTCGTTTCATTTGGGCAATGAGTAAGCTCCTGACAATATGCAATATTTAAAAAAAATATTGCGCCCACAAAATCTTTATTGATACCTGTGAAAACAACTTCTTGGACTACAGGTGTAGCAGACGACAAAACCAAGTTTCTTAATACACTAACATTAACCCAAGTACCAGATGACAATTTGAAATTTTCGACAGTTCTACCTACAAAGACCAATCCTTTATCAGGATTATTTACATCACAAAATTTAACGGCATCGCCAGTTTTGAAAAACCCCTCCTCATCAAATGCATTTTGTGTCGCTATCTCATTTTTATAATAACCCTGTGTTACATTAGGTGCTTTATAAGACAATTCAAATTTATCTCCATTGGGCACCAATTTAATTTTCATACCTGGCACAGGGACGCCTAAAAGTCCTGCAAAAGATTCTGGCCAATTTACAAACAATGCAGAAGGAGAAGATTCTGTACACCCAAATCCTGTAACGATAGGAATCTTTTTTCCAATTGTCTCTTCAGTCAAACTGTCCAAACGCTTCCAAGTAGGTTCTGATAAACTGGCGCCAGCATAAAACAAGATATCCAATTTTTGAAATAAAGATTTTCTTAAGTCGCCATCATTTTCTAAATATGGTAAGAGCATATCAAAACCCCGAGGCACATTAAAATAAATTGTAGGGGATACTGATTTTAAGTTTTCGACTGTTTTTTTGATTCCTTTAGGACTTGGATTTCCTTCGTCAATATATAGAGCGCCCCCATTGTATAATATCATTCCGAAATTATGATTGCCCCCAAATGTATGGTTCCAAGGTAACCAATCCACAAAGACTGGTGGCTCTTCTGCTAGAAAAGGAAACATTTGTAGTATTTGTTGCAGATTTGCGCACCACATTTTGTGTGTGTTGATGACGGCTTTCGGTAAACCTGTAGAACCAGAAGTAAATAAAATTTTGGCTATATCTTCCGATTGTACTTTTTCATTTACCAATGAGACTTCTTCTGTCACTTTAGTTTCTAGAATCTCATTAAAATTGCAACTGTCTTTAAATGTGTTCCCCAGCGCAGATACGATTTTCAAATTAGGAAAGACATGCTTAGCTGCTTGAAGCGCTTTTTCATATTTATTTTGATCTTGAACAAAGATAAGTTTTGGATTTAAAATTTTTAAACAATGATTTAATTTTCTAAAATCATTAGACACTAAAGAATACGCTGGCGAAATAGGTGCGTATGTAATACCTGCATATAATGCGGCTAAAGACAAAAGGGCATGTTCTAAACTATTTTCTGATAGAATGACAATAGATTCGCTTGAGTTGAATTTCTGATTTATAAGAAATTGTGCAATTGATTTCACTTGAAAAAGAACTTGAGCATAGGATAATTTTTTCCAATTATCATTTTTGCGTATAGCCAAAAATGTATTATTAGGTTTGTGCTGCGCCCAATATTGTAATTTATCTGTAATCCGCTGCGGATAGTTTTGTAGTGGTGCTAAAAGTCTATAGATAATGGACCCATCACGCCTTATGGTCATTTCAGTTTCCCTAGGACCAAATGTACACTGTTTATATAAATCCATTAATAATTCTTCTGTAGTCAAGAAAATAAGCCATGTTTTATCTGATTCTACAAATAAGATCACAAATTAATATTGGTTTTCTTTTAAAGTGAATTACTGAGCATGTTTTCGCGAAATTTAATAATAAATACATCATACTAATCCATACTATAATACCAATAATTTATTAGCTTTTAAAAGATTAATCCGCATCTTAGTGCTCCTATAAAGTTTTTTTTTGAAACCTAGAAATAAAGAACGATGACTCCTAAATCTATCTTCCTCTTTTTTATCTTGTTGATTATAAGTTCTAGACTTTTAGCACAAGAGAACACTATTTTATTAAGGGGTAAAGTTGTGGCCAATCAAAACAGAGAAGCTGTTGAATTTGCAACTATCATGGTTGCTGATAAAGAAACAAAAAAAGCGATAACGGGTACGACCACAGATATGGAAGGTTTATTTGAAATCGAAGTTAATTCAGATAACATTTATTTAGAGATCAGCTTCATAGGATTTGTAACCAAAACCATCAATGATATAAACATTGTTAATGGTAAAGCAGAATTAGGATTGATCAACTTATCAGAAGACAGTCAAACCTTGGACGAGGTCGTTGTTACTGCTGAAAAATCATCAACAGAATTTAAACTTGACAAACGTGTTTTTAATGTAGGAAAAGATTTAAGCAGTACTGGAGCGAGTGCTTTAGAAGTACTCAATAACGTTCCCTCTGTTAATGTTAACATTGAAGGTGAAATTAGTTTGAGAGGCAGTTCAGGAGTTCAAATTTTGATCAATGGAAAACCTTCTGTTTTGGCTAGCGAGCAAGGGAATGCATTGGGTAGTATTACCGCAGATATGATCTCACAAATTGAAGTCATCACAAATCCTTCAGCTAAATATGATGCAGAAGGCACATCAGGGATTTTAAATATCATTATAAAGAAAGAAGATAGAAAAGGTATCAATGGATCAGCTACTATAAATACAGGTATACCACACAATCACAGTTTTGGCTTAAGCCTAAACAGGCGTACAGAAAAATTTAATTTGTTTAGCCAATTAGGCGTAGGTTATCGTGAGCTTCCTAGTGATAATATAAATATTAATAGAGACCTCGTACAAAATACAGATCTTCTTTCTAGTGGTACTAATTTTAGAAACGAGCTTTTTTACAATGTCATTTTAGGAACAGATTATCATATTGACGAAAACAATGTTTTAACTTTATCGGGAAGCTTAGCCTATGAAATAGAGGACCAACCCTCTTTCACAAAATTTGAATTTTTTGATGCTTTAGGCAATCTAGAAAAAGAATGGGATAGGAATGAAACAACAGAAGCCACAAATCCTAAATACAGATACGAACTACAGTATAAAAGAGATTTTACAGACCATGAAAACCATTCACTTTTAATCAGTGCACTTGGTAATTTTTTTGGTAAAGATCAGTCTTCAGAATTTTTTAATACTTCTGTTATTGGAGAAGATGATTTTAATGATCAACAGACGCGCACAAACTTTCAAGAAGGAAAATATACATTCTCTCTTGATTACACTAAACCGTTAAATGAAATATTCACAATAGAAACAGGAGGTCAATATGTATTAAATGATGTCAGCAATGACTTTGCAGTAAGCAATCTTGTAGCTGGCCAATGGGTAGAAAATGAAAGTCTCACGAATATATTTGAATACAATCAAAAAGTTTTAGGGCTCTACACAACAGCAGCTTACGAAGGCAATAAATGGGGATTAAAATTAGGTGTTAGAATGGAAAATACTGACTTGAAGACATTTTTGGTCAACACCAGTGAATCCAATAATATGAATTTTACAAACATCTTTCCAACACTACATACATCCTATAAATTGACCGAAGCTTTTTCCATTCAAGCAGGTTATTCTAAACGGATATTCAGACCAAGACTTTGGGACCTTAATCCTTTTTTCAATATAAGAAACAACTTTTCAATACGTACAGGTAACCCCAATTTATTACCAGAATTTACAGACTCCTATGAAATCAATAGTATATTAATTTCAGGCAAAACATCTCTCAACTTTGGCGTGTATTATAGATACACAACAGATGTTGTCGAACGCGTTTCCACTTTTGCAAATAATGTAAACACAACTATGCCTATCAACGTAGGAACAAATCGTGCTACCGGTGTTGAATTTAATGCAAAATATACTGCCTCTAAAAAAATATCTTTTAATGGTGACATTAACTACAACTACTTCAAAAGAGAAGGCATACTAGAAGCTACATCTTTTGACTTTAATGCTGATCAATGGACAAGTAAAATTACAAGTAAAATAAAATTACCTGCTGGTATTGATTTTGAAGTGACGGGTCATTATCAATCAAGAGTCAAATCAGTACAGAGAATAAATTCAGATAATCTTTTTGCCGATATGGGCTTGCGCAAAAAAATAATTAATGGTAAAGGAGTGCTTAACTTTAGTATCCGTGATATTTTTGCTTCTCGTATTCGCGAAAGCGAAACCACACAACCTGACTTCTATCTTTACAACAGGTCACAAAGAGGACGTTTTATAACTTTTGGCTTTAGCTACGGATTTGGCAAAGGTGAAGCGATGGAATTTTCAGGACGAAGAAGAAGATAGTGAAATACGGGATTTTTGATTTACGAATTTTGATTTGAGATTTTTAATTTCTTCAATTTGGGATTTGGGAGTGGATAATCTTTTTTATTTTATATAAACTTATGCATAAATGAAATATTTAAAACTCATCATCTTTTTATTCTTGTGCAGCAGTTGTCAAACTCAAAACTCCAATCTGCTTGTCGTGAAAGACATGATTTCAGATTTATCTTCATTTCCGATCTACCCTCGTTTAGTTGAAGAAGTAGCTGGCGAGACTGTTTGGAAAGAAAACTACAAGTATCTTGATAATATTGAAATTTATAGAATTAGCTATTTAAGTGATGGCTTGAAAATTAATGGCCTGATGGTAAAGCCTAAGAAGAAAGGCAAGTATCCATGTATTATTTACAATAGAGGCGGAAACAAGGACTTCGGTGCTTTAGTTATCGCAAGCGCCACAGGACAACTGGGACAACTGGCGAACGAAGGTTATGTCGTAATTGCAAGTCAGTATAGAGGTAATGGAAAAAGCGAAGGAAAAGAAGAATTTGGCGGAAGTGATGTTAATGACGTAATTATTTTGACAGAAGTTTTAAAAGAAATCGAAGGTGCAGATACAAGTAAAATTGGAATGTATGGATGGAGCAGAGGCGGAATGATGACATATATCGCTTTGACACAAACAGATAAAATAAAGGCCGCAGTTGTCGGCGGTGCTATATCAGATCAATTCTCTGGTCTTAAAGATAGACCTAGAATGGAGAATGTTCTATCTGATCTAATCCCCCATTATGAAAAAAATAAACAAGAAGAATTAGAAAAAAGATCAGCTATCAAATGGGTTGACAAATTCCCGAAAGATGTTCCAGTTTTAGTGTTGCATGGGAACTCAGATTGGCGTGTAAAACCAGAACAAAGTCTTAGAATGGCACTTGAGTTTGACAAATATCGAATTCCCTATAGACTCATTATGTTTGAAGGAGGCGATCACGGTATAAGTGAACATAAATCAGAAGTAAATGAAAATATTATTAAATGGTTTCAAAGATTTTTAAAAGAGAACGAAGCCTTACCTAACACAGAATTTCATGGCCGATAAACAATTTTCAAAAAACAAATAAGAGACATTACACGCTTTCGTGACATTTTATGTTTGATTTAAAGGAATTAGCGCGAATAATTACTAAAATTAATTTGTTTTTTTTATGCTTGTGGTAGGAAGGAAACTATCTCCTTTTTATATTAGATTACACAAAATCCTTAATGTTAGAATTTCTAAAAGAAAAAACGATCCAATACGAATTTGAATTAATCAGAAAACGCCTTTCTGATCATTTGATGAAAGATGTATTTAAAGCTGACAAATCATTTAAGAAAAGAGAAATTTTAAACAAAGACATTCTCGATTCTACTGACCTTGCAGAGCTTAAAAAATTCTTAGATAAAAATAAACACAAGCTGGTGGACAATCTCTATGATTATTGTATCGAAGAGTACAAAGAAATCAAGCGTGACCTCAAATGGGAAAATTCCAAAAAAGGCAAAGCAATAATGGAGATTGAAGCTTGGGTAAGAACAACCCGAAGAGATCTTGCTGCGAACAATATAGAAAACGTTTTAATTGGCAGAAAAAAATCTGAACCCAAAGTGCTTTTAATTGGTGGTGATGTAAAAAGCGAGTCTGAGAAAAAAGAATTGATAGAAAAGTTTACAGCACTTGCCCCACCCGCTGAGCCAATCTATAAATTTGATATTGTAGAATAGGGATTGGGTATCAAAGCAGTGCCTTAAAAATTAATAGCTTTAAAAATTATTGTGAGAATTTTTCATCGGCTGGGAAATTCAATTTCTTAATAAATTTATTCCACCTTGGGTCATCATGCATGATTTTAAATTCAGGATAATTTAAAATCTCCATTAACGATGCATCTTTATTTTCAAAAGCCAATTCAAGCCATTTAAATGCGTTGTCTTTGTCACCTCTACATGCATAAACATGTGCGATATTAGGCCAACCTTCATGTCCATACTTTTCTATAAAATCATTAAGAGATACATCTGCTTCTTTTTCTTTGCCCAATGTCTGATAAATAATAGATTTTCTATAAAGACTCCAATAAGGATCTGAATCCTTGGCTAAGGCAGCAAAAGCTTCATCCACTTTACCCTGTTTCAAATAAATTTGCGCCAAAAAATTATAGGCGAGACCTGAGTTTGGATTTGCCCTGAGAAACTTTTGCATAGCTTTCTCTCCTTTATCATACTCTTCATTCCAAATGTAATGCAAACCTAAGGTATAGTAAAGCAAATAATTAATAGGGTCCAAATTAATTGCTTTTTGAAGAAGTTCAATGGCATGATCCAAGTTACCAATATCTAATTCATAACTAGCTGCCTCATAAATTACATCTACATTATCAGGATCGATTTGACGTGCAAGACTTAAATTTTTATCCGCTGCCTTAAAATCATAAAGTGCTCTATTTAACGTAGCCATGGCAATATACCCAATGGAATTATCAGGATCAAGATCGATTGACTTTTGAGCTGCTGCTAAACTTAATGGCACAGCATCATCTATAGTATATCTCGAATAACTAAATGTCCCATTGTAAATAAGTTCGCTCAATAAAGCCCATGAAGGCGCATAATTGTCATCTATATTTATGGCTTCACGCACGGTAGCTTCAGCAAGACTGTCGCTTTTAAAATTTTGTTGACTTCTTAATAATTTGGCTTCCAAAAATAAATTATAAGCCTCAATATTTACTTCTTTTGATTCAATAACTTTACCCATCAAACTCACCTGCAATTGCTGTATGATTTTGGATGCAATCTCATCTTGAATTTTAAAAATATCATCTAACGAACGATCATAGGTTTCAGACCATAATTGAGCACCATTTTTTGCGTCAATCAATTGTGCAGAAATGCGAAAATTGTTGCCAGACTTTCTAATACTTCCATCCAATATATGATTGACATTTAACAATTCTCCAATTTCTGAAGTGGTAGCTTCTTTGTCCTTAAATGCAAATGAAGATGTCCTACTAATCACCTTTAAGTCTGGTATTTTAGTGAGCAAATTTAAAATTTCTTCACTAATCCCTTCAGAAAAATATTTTTGATCCTGAGCAGGACTCATATCTGCGAAAGCCAAAACAGCTATTGATTTATCTTCATTGACTTTTAGTGCCGTTTCTTGTTTAGCTGCATGCGCGTCTGGAGAGGGACTTCTATAAATATTAAAAAGCAGCAGAGCTATGATAACAGCGATTCCTCCAAGAATTATTTTATTATATCTTTCCGTAGCTTTTTTATTGTGCCCTGTATCAGCTTTAAGTTTTGCTCTCTTTACTAGACCTCCAGGCGTTAATTCATATGTATATGAAAACCAAAACCAGATTGGAAAGCAGAGCACCAATAATATAATAACCGATTTCAGTACTACCTTATCAAAACCGAAAGTGGGTAAAATAATGGCTAATATTTGGATTACTACCCAAGCTGTTACAAAGTAAGCTGTACACGCTTTAAATAGATTGCGATTCTTGAATTCAGATAGCAACTGTTGCCGTTTCATTGGGCATTAAGGGTTAAGAGGTTAATTGGTTGGGATAAATATAATCAAGAATAAGTGTTTATCCAAAATGATCTGGCAAAGTGCAAACAATAGTATATAATAAAAAATCATCAATAAGCACAAGAGACCATAAGTCAAAACCAATTTTAATTGCTCTTAAATTATCTCTACTTTAGTCAGATTTGTTTATTGAATAACTTCTAAGTGTGTTTCTATCTATGAAATTTTTCTTAGTTTGCTTTATTAAATTAAGCTAGTTCATCATGACAAAATACATTTACGAAATCGAAACAATCGCCTTTAGCATTTGGACAGGGAGATCCAATAATGATTATCTTGAAATTATAAATAGTAGAGGCGAATTAGGTTGGCGTTTTGTAGGATTTGCACCTTCTTATTCTAGACCCAAAGGTGTAAAAGGTTTAGAATTGGTTTTTGAAAAAGAAATCTAAACAATATCACTTTAAACCATCACAAGTATCTCAAAACAATTTTATTTAAATAATAATAATAATAGATGTTTAAATATAATTTTATCGCTTTGATAGGATTTTTCTTCATTACATGCAGCTGTAGTCAAGCACCTTTTGACACAATAAAATATTCAGAAAACACCATTGATGAAGCTGCCATTTTTGCTAAAGGCGTCATCTCAAGCAAAGACAATAGCGAATTTGATATTATGTTTTCTCCAAATGGTAGAAAGGCTTATTTTTCCAGAAGAGCTCCTGGACAGAAACAAAAAATTTATGAGACAGCGTTCATTGATGGCATTTGGATAAAACCGAAGCTTTGTGACTTTTCGATTGATAGAGATGAGACGCCATCGATTAGCCAAGATGGTAAACATTTTTTCTTTGGGTCTGAAAGACCTATTCCAAATATCCCCAACAAAGGTAACTTTGACATGAATATTTGGATGATGGAAAAAGACGGAGATAAATTGAGCACACCAAAACCTTTGCCTTTCCCTATAAACGATGTTCAACTAGAAGGAGAAGAATGGCCATCATCAAATAATAATTTTTTGTCTGCTGTTGATAGTGAGACATATTACTATACAACAATGATAAGAGGTGAGAAGTCAATAAAACTATATCAAACCCAATTTAAGAATGGAACATTTTCGGAACCAGTTGAAATTAAAGGAATATTCTCCGATGAAAAATATTGGATTTATTCTCCCGTTGTTTCACCAGATGGAAAATACTTGATATTCAACTCCTACGGTGCTCCAGGTGGAACAGGAGGAGAAGACATCTTTGTTTCTATAAAAAAAGAAAATGGATGGAGTGAAGCCAAACCCATTGGAAGTAAAGTCAACTCAAAGCATGAAGAAAGTAGTCCACGTTTTTCAAGGGATGGTAATTATTTTTTCTTTTCAAGAGCTGAAAGTTTAGAGAATGATGAATATGGTGAATGGAGCATTTACTTTATTGAAACTGAGTATTTAGATTTAGACAAATTATTTCAGTAAACCCCGATAAGTTTTTAACTTAAGCCCTTAATCAAAATTGATCTTGGATACTTTAAACAATATTGTTCTACAAGAATTTTATGGCTGGTGGCAATTTGCCGTTTGCACTTTTGCTTTCATCGCCTTATTTTCAATTTGGTGGCATATTGGAAAGAAGCAAAATGACTTTGGTCAAGTATGGCTCGCCTTATCGGTGTTATGCTGGGGCGCGTTGGGCGCTGTTGAGGTGTACTATGCTGGTCGGTTTAAATTAGAACCTAACAATTTAACTGATCTACAACTACAATTACAAGGATGGCGAAGTGTTCTTTCGCTTTGTAACAGTTTTTTTATTCTCTTGGCATTGCCATGGTTTAGGTATATACCCCATTTTGTAGCGCCATTGGTAAAATCAAAAAACTGGTATTTTATCATCGGCTTTCCATTCCTATTTTCGCTCGTACCTATGTTGTCTGTCATCTATACTGGCAAAAGCAATGCACTTCTAAGTGAGCTAGATATGTATTTTGCATTTTTTACATTAATCTTTTTAGGTGTAGTACTATTTGAATCCTTTGCGCAGAGAAGACTAAAATCTTTAGCCTACCTTTCAATTATTTGTATTCTGGTAACACTGATTGGACAAGTTTTAAAATTAACAGGAGAAGAAGTTAATATGATATTGGTTTCAGCAGTTTTTAAATCTTGCTTGATCATGCTCTTTTTTGCGCTGGCGCTCAGCTGGGTAAAAGATTTGATTGAGGATAAAAACATATTAAGTTCTGATATAAAATTAACCCTTTCTAAGTCCAAAAAAGAAAATGGGCGCTTTGAGCAAATAGCAATTATTGAAGGCATTTCTGATATGGAAGCAAGCGACATTAAACTTACACCGAGTGCTTTTGATCTGTTAATGACATTTGCCGAAAGGCTTAAAACAGATAATCCTTGGTTGGAAATTAAACCTAAATCAGATACACGTTCTTCAAAAAGCTACGACATCCAAGATCATAATGAAATTAAAAGATTAGTAAATGGATTGCTTGATGGCATGTATGGAAAAGGCAATTGGATGAAAGAAAAACACGCGGTCCCATTTAAAACTGCCCTGTTTGAAATGTCTGAAAACAGAGATCGGAAGATTAAATTAAAAATCGAACCCAAAAATATTGTTATTAAGCCTATTAGCTCGGCATAATTATATATTTTCATAAATCATTAAAGATCAGAACCTTAGCATTATTTGTCAGTAATGACCTTACAGACATTTCTCGTTTTTTTCTGACTTTTCAATAATTCAGAAATGTAAATAGGCATTTTCGTTTTCATCTTATCATAGAAATGCCACGCCATGAATTTTGATCGTCTTTTTAATATCTTTTTTAAATTATTACTAATACTTATCTACTTATTCATGAGTAGTCTTTCGAAACCATTGAGCGCGCAAAGTGCAAAAGGGATTGATGAACATATTAATGAGGCATTCATGCCAATAGCAATTTGGTGGGAAAACCTGGTCTTTACCGAGTTGCCTATTTTAGGAGGCATTCCTATAGTGCTTGTGCTTTTAGTTATGGGTGCCTTATTTTTTACACTCTATTTTGGTTTTGTAAATATTAGGCGGTTTCCTTTGTCAATTAAAATCGTACGCGGCCATTTGGACGACTTAGAAAATGAACCGTTGCCTCAAGATAATATCATCAACAATGATGGTGACATTCAAAACACAATCAAAGACGAAGGGCATTATGGTGAGGTCAATCATTTTCAAGCATTAGCCACAGCCATATCTGGTACAGTGGGATTAGGAAATATTGCGATGGTAGCCGTAGCCATCTCTGCAGGTGGACCAGGCGCTACTTTTTGGATGATCTTGGCTGGACTTTTGGGAATGTCAACAAAATTTGTAGAATGCACATTAGGTGTGAAGTATAGAGAGATTGACGCAGAGGGAAATGTTTTTGGTGGCCCAATGTATTATTTGTCCAAAGGAATTAAGGAAATGGGCTTCGCCAAAATCGGAAAAGTATTGGCTGTCCTTTTTGCCATCATGTGTGTGGGCGCATCCTTCGGTGGAGGCAATGCTTTTCAATCCAATCAAGCTTCAGCACAAATAATTGCCTGCTTCGACATGAACAACTCTAACGCAGGCACTTTCTTAGGTATATTCTATGCCATCTTGGTAGCGATCGTCATCATTGGTGGGATTAAACGCATTGCCAATGTCACCTCTAAAGTTGTGCCTTTCATGGCATTGTTATATGTAGGTTCTGCACTCTTTATTATTCTTTCTAATTTTTCTCTTATTGATGATGCTTTTAGTCTAATTCTACGAGAAGCTTTTACACCACAAGCTACGATAGCGGGAGGTATCTCTGCTGTGATGATTCAAGGATTTAGACGCGCCGCTTTTTCTAATGAAGCCGGAGCCGGTTCGGCTGCAATCGCCCACTCTGCCGTTCAGACCAAGCATCCTGCCTCTGAAGGTTTAGTGGCATTGCTTGAACCTTTTATTGATACAGTATTGATTTGTACTATGACTGCTCTTGTCATTATCATGTACAACATTGATGGGGCATTTACCTATGGACAAATTATGAACGACGAGGTGACACTGCATTTAACAGGTGAGCAGATTGGAGGCGTTAATCTCACTTCCGCAGCTTTTGACTCGGCCATTCCAGGATTTTCCTACATGCTTGTGGTTGCTGTTGTCTTGTTTGCTTTTTCAACCATTTTATCTTGGTCATATTATGGACTACAATCTTGGAAATATCTGTTCGGTAAAAGTAAAGCGGCAGACTTAAGTTTCAAAATTATTTTTCTGCTCTTTACTGTATTAGGATCGGCAGTGAGTTTAGAGGCTGTCATCAAATTTTCGGATGCCATGATTTTGGCTTTGGTCTTTCCTAATATGATTGGGCTTTTCTTTTTGTTTCCAAAAGTAAAAACAGAATTAAGAACTTATCTGAAAAAAATATACTAGTAAACCAAAGTTATACTTCCTGTTACTATTTCTTCACTGCCGTTATCAAGAGTTACAGCAATTACATAAACATAAAACCCAGACTCAACATTCCTACCATTAAATGTACCGTCCCAACCAATTGTAGATTGACGCGGACCATATGGAGCCACGATATCAAAGACCTTTTCGCCCCAGCGATCAAATACTCTGAATTGATCTATGCTTTGTGCAAGAGCCTCAGTAAATGGCCTAAAAATATTATTATCTGATTGACTAGGGTTAAAAATATTGGAAATATAAATATCTCGTTTAATAAACTGTCGCACAGTGACACAATCATATTGCGTTCATCCATTATTATCAGTAATTGTAACACAATATTCTGTAACACCTTCTAGATTCACTTCAAGAGAAAGGCAAAGATCATTCTCTTCTTCGCATACAACAGTTCCATCTTGTTTCCATATTACAGAATCAATAAATGCTGTATCAATAGAAGAAGAAACTTTAATAGTCACAAAATCTTCTGCTTCCATTAAATTGACATCTTCGCCTGCATCAATATCAAAGGCAGATAGCGCAGAAATAATTATATTTTCTTAGTAATCAATATTTGTATATCTGGTCTTTAAAGTTGCCTCTTCAATCATTTACCCCTTCAAAAAATTATAGCATCTTTGCAAAGTATAAAAACACTAAATTAAACAGCTAAGCACAATGGGAAAACAAAAAAATAATACACAGCCCAACAATCCTTTGCATGGCAAAAAGCTGGCAAATATTCTTGAAGAATTGGTGGATGCTTATGGCTGGAATAAACTTGGCAAAATCATTGACATCAGATGTTTCAATAATGATCCTTCTATAAAGTCTAGTCTTAAATTTTTACGCAAAGAACAATGGGCCAGAGATAAAGTTGAAGATCTTTATCTTAAGCATTTGAAAAAGAAAAAGACTTAAAACCTAAATTCTACCCTAAAGGATTTTGAATTTTACCTATAAATATTGGCACACCTGTTTCTACGTGTCTTACAATCATGACAAACGGCCTGTTAAAAATTAATGGTGGTGGTACTGAAGTAGCAGCAACGCCTATCGTCGTAACAGCGGCTCCTTCAATTCCTTTCTCATCTATTTTTAAATATGTATCATGTTTGACACGTCCAACAAAAAGATTTCCAGAAGCACTTCCCATTCGTGATAAATTTGCACTTCCTGAGCTAAAAGCGTCAGGCATACCTAATTGTGCCAAGGCGGTTTTCAATGAATAATTACCACTTAATTCAAATTTAGGAAGACTTAATGCCAGTCTCTCCCTAGTCAAACCATCTCTAATTACTCGATTATAATCATCCATAAATTTTTCTTGTGCTAAGAAATCTTTAATGAACATATCGGATTGAGTTGGCATGACAAATGATGCCGCATATCCATCGGTAATCATCATATCTACCATCTTCAAATTATCATCTTGATAATTGTCTCTTAATGCATCTGCAAACATCATAGGTATAGGTACAGTTGTACCATCTTCAAGATTAAAATCTCTAGGAGCAGTATAAATATCATCAAAGCCATTGATCCAATCTCCAATAAAATACGTTGCATTTATTAAAAACAAAACTTCGTCATTCGCAATTTCATCTAACACTTCTTTTATTCTTTCCTCTGTATTGTCAGATGCCCATTGATTAAATGTAGATACTGCCTCGTCAGTACTAAAATCAATTTGCTCTGAGTCAGCCTCATAAAAATCTCGCAGGCGAGAAACAAAATCAGGGTTAATTGTCATTCGATTAGGATCAGAAAAAATGACATTGGCGCTTTTCAAAGTTGTTGTGTTATTATTAATCAAAACTTGATTGATGAAATCTTTATATTTAGAAGCTACATCAACATTTATGTTTTCTTCTCCCAAACCTAGGGTTTCAATTATTTGAGTATAAGTGTTACAATCACTTCCTTCATACAACATGAGCAAAGCAGAGTAAATACTTAAAGGTGAAATTATAACATTTCCTTCCTCTGTTTCATTTAGTTTATTTATAACGGAGATTCCAAAATTCCCTACTGACTCATTAATTTCCGCTAACTCAGGACTTTGATTTTCTGTAGGAATACAATTTGAGGGTTTTGGGTTTTGATCAGGATTTACAACATCATCTGAACAAGCCATAAAGAACAGAAGCACAAGAATGAAGTTAACATTATATTTCATGAATAACATTTTTATATAAAGACGAAAAATAACCAGTTTCCGTTGGCTGAAAAATTGAAGTTATCAATACATTGAGTAAATAAAAAATAAAGATATAAAATAGCCCTACAGTCAAAAAAATGTAGGCCATTATTGTTAATTTGATTAATTCTCTATCAAGTACTAATTAATTATCTTTCCCTAAACAGGTTTACCCTCAATATAAAATACAGCTAAAGTAATACCTGTAAGTAGCTGTGGCAAAGGAAATATTCCAATGGAATTATACTTTTGAGTACCAATCTTTTAACCTGCCAAAGTAGGCGTAGAACCTTAAAGATGAATAAATAATGAACCAGCCTTTGATCGTTCATTATAGAGTCTAAATCAAACACCTAGATAATCTTGGCTTGTCAAGTGCATCTTAGATAACCTATTCAATATATTTATTTTAAATTAATAAAAACTGTATTATTGCTAGCATATTTATTTTATCCACTAAAGCCCATCGACTAAGACATTTTACGCATATTCAAATAGAGTTAATGAGGAATATTTAAAATGACAAAAGCGAAATATATTAATACTTTACAGTTTATTATTGTAATTTAAATTGCCGTTATAATTAGTTGATCATTATTATACTATTACAATACAAATAAGCAAGCCATCGAAAGAAAACTGACATCTACCTTTCATCGTGTCCATACCAAAGACTATAACAAGCGTGATGAATATACATATTACAGATATGAAATAAACTTAATTTAAGTTTAGGGTTATGACAAAAATTATAAGAATACTATTATACGCCTTAATCCTCACTTTGACAATTATTCAATTGCCTAGTCAATCCCTTAATCGTGACAGTATTCGCCTCGCTTTTGAAGCCAAAGAAATAGCTGATCAAAAAGAAATGCTTTACGAATATGGGGGAAGTGCAACATTAGATTCATCGGATATTTATTTTATAGCAGACCTCATGGAAAGTGTAGAGGGCACCCCCGTGGAATTAAAAATAAATAGAGTCTCCGCAATTAGCATGAGAGGTAATGCAATGTACACTCTTGGTAGAATCACGGATGCCATGGAGTATTACAAAGATTGCCTTAGAACTTTGGATACAATATTTTTGGAAATCACACCAGAGTATGAAAAATACTCTGGTCTTAGAAGAATGCAATCTGCCTACAACCTCAACATTGGTCTTACTTTAAATGGCTTGTCCAGATCTAAGGAGGGGCTGGAGTACCTTGACAAAGCGCTTGTGCTTGCCAAAGAAATTGATAACGCCCCCTTCATCCGTAAGATTTTGACAACTAAAGGGAACATTTTTAATCGGATTGGTGACCATAGTTCTGCTGCAGAATATTTTCTTGAAGCCATGAAAGTTGAAGATGAGAAAGAGACCGTTTTTCTAGCAGAAACAAATCGTAGTCTTGGTAATCTTTATTTAACCCGAGGACAACCTGAAATTGCATTGGACTATTTTAGTGAAGGCCTAGATATTATTAAGCGTCTACAGCCTGAATTAACCAGATCTGTTCATATAGTGCAAGCTCTTTCTGGCATGCATCAATATTATTTTGAAATTAAAGACTATAGAAGATCTGATTCCATTTTACAAGAGATCCTCAAGGTAGATCCTGAAAGAGTAAACTACTACTCGATAACTTATAGATTTTTTACTGAAGCTTTACTTCAAAGCGAACAAGGAAATTTCGAAAAAGCATTTTCTTATCTTGACGAAGCAGAAAAACTCATTCCAGAGGATCATGAAGAAACACTTGGGGTCTTTTATTTATACAAAGCAAAAGTACTCAAGAATAAAAATTCCTTCGCTTCCGCTCTGAGATTTGCCCAGGAGTCTTTAAAAATCAGCAAAGACTCTAAGACCAAAACTAGCGTGCTTGAAAACTATAAATTGATATCAGATATTGAATTTGAAAATGGAGATTTCCGATCATCCAGACAAAATCTCGAAAAATATCTCGTGCTCTATGACTCATTGCAAAATGATAAGATCATTCTAAACCAAGACATCTTATCTGTTAAATATGAAATCGAAAAGAAGGAAAAAGAACTACAGGTTCTCAAAGCTGGCGAGCTAGAGAATTCCGTAAAACTAACACAAAAGAATAATTTCATTAAGGGGATGGTGGGTGGATCGACTTTATTGGGTCTATTGGTTTTATCACTACTTAGGAATAACAAAAGGAAGAATGAAAACAATAGACTCCTTCAGGAAAAAAATGACATTATAAAATCTAAAAGTGACCAAAATGTAACCTTACTTAAGGAAATTCACCATCGCGTAAAAAATAATCTTCAAATCATCTCTAGTCTTTTATACCTTCAGTCAGACAATATTAAAGATTCAGACGCCAAAGATGCCATCTTCACTGGACAGCAGCGTGTTGAATCCATGGCACTTATACATAAGAATCTTTATCAAAAAGAAAATCTTACCAGAATAGAAATGAAGGAATTCATTTTTAATCTTACCACTAATCTTAAAAATGCCTATCTCGAAACTAATCAAAAGGTCTCCGTGAAAATTAAGATGGATAATCTTGAGTTAGATGTTGATCAAGCTATTCCACTAGGACTAATCATTAATGAGTTAATTACAAATGCTTTCAAGTATGCATTTGGATCAGAGTCCGAAGGAATTCTTTCAATTTCACTTAGCACAAATGCAGCTGAGAAGTTTGTTCTTAGAATAAAAGATAGTGGCCCAGGTAAATATGAAATCACAGAAGGTTTTGGCACGCAGCTGATTCAGTTATTAACCAATCAACTTGGTGCAACTATGACTGAAGGCAATGATAACGGCTATTGGTGTCAAATAGCTAATTAAATTATATTCTGAGAATTGACTACTTTATAAGATTGTTTAAATTTCAAAAATTACGGTTCATTCGTACACAACATGATGTGTCAACTACAAAGCTTGTCTATGTGCTAGAAAGGCTGTATTCTAGTAATTATTTGAATTATATTTAAGGATTAATAAATCAATGTTTGAAAAAAATTATGGGAAATTCTTATTTCTGATCTTAGAAATTAGAATTTCCCATATGTCAATATCATGATTTATTTAAAGCGATATTATAAAGTTGTGTTGTGAGATATTTTTTGCCAGTATGACATCTTAGAGAAATCTTTACATTTCTTATTTTCTCGTTGTTTTTTCCATTTGTCATGCTCTATTACAACATCTAACTTTTCATTTTCAATAGGATTACTTAATTGCTGTCCACGTTCTTCAGTAAACGATGCTTCTCCTAACTCTTCATTTTGTAAATACATATATAAATTTATACTTTAATATTGCTCTTCATTTTACTGAAGGGCGTTAACAAATAATTTTTAAAATCTTCTAGCTTTTAGTGCGGATACATCTCAATTCGAGACATTTATATTCAAACCCAATCTTTTGAGAAAAAGATATTTTAGGATTGCTATGCACAGTATGGAAAGTAACTTTGTCAAATGAATAGAGTATGGTTTCATGCCCAATTGCCTTTGAAATACAACTTATAAAGCAATTCAAATAGTCAGATATATCTTTCAAAATAATATCTAAATCAAAACCTCTCAAACCTTTATCATTAACCATTACTCTTCTTCTTATATAGTTGTTGTTCGTTGGGGATAATATAGATCCTCCACATTTCATAATCACTCTTTCAAATGTTAGACTTTATAGTCCTTTCAAGCGCCATACATATTTTCTTTAGATTACTAATTCCTAAGAATTGTCACGTAAATATGCATTGAAGTATGGCGTACATTTGTCTTGCATGTTGGTATAACGTACAAAGTTAGAAAATAGTTCCTACAGAAACTATTTTATTTTCAAAAAGCCCATTAAGGAAAATTAGCCAATCTGTATTTTGAGTTTAAGATTTCATTTCGTCGCTCTACTGATTTCTTTGTAAAATGCCTTCTATTTCTTAATTGTTTGATTAACCTTACTTTCCTGTGTTTACGCTTATAGCGCTTTACCATACGATCAATATTTTCTCCCTCTGTCCTTTCTATTATTAGCAAATATTAACTATTAAATTGAATGAATGAGCGCATTAATGTTATGCGTTTCGACAAGCTTTTGAGTAAACTGCTTGTGACCCCTAGGCGTTAAAAGATGTAGTTTTCCGCGATTCATTGAAGCCATGAGGCTGAGCAATTTCCAGCGTGTTACTAAATTTCGTGGAGATTCAGATTTTAGGGCAATCTCAGTGAATGATTTTGAACTCCCGTGCGTAAGAAAAGAAAAATCTGGTCGGATTTCCTCACCTGTTTGCTTGTTTGTATAAGCTTTAGGAGGTTCATAACCATCAGATTCGGTTTGAACAGAAACAATAGACCTCTTAGTTATCCATTGTAAAGCAGTTTCGAAAAAGTCTTTTTTTGCAGCCATAAGTTATAAGATGAGATTGTCTAATAACCATATAACACCACAAGAGCGCAAAATAGTTCCTATAGAAACTATTTTTTCGCTTTTGGTATATCATTAATAGTAATAAGTGGAGATGCATCGACATCTTCCGCATCCAATAACCTAGTCAAAATTTCAATACTAGAATTAAGCTCTTCGATTTGTTTACCTGAGAGGTTCTGCAATCTCTTAGACATCTTTTCTTGCAATGTAGTAGGAGAAGTCTTGAGCAATTCCGCACCTTTCGCTGTTAATGTGACAAACATAGCTCGTTTGTCCGCAGGATTTGACAAACGCGCAACCAGACCCTTATCTTCTAATCTTTGTACGATACCAGAGACCGTACTGGCATTAAGATTAATGTATGTTTTAATCTCTTTGCCGGTAGCTTTGTAATCTTCTTGGCCAGATAGAAATTGCAATACTAATAGTTGAGGGATACTGATTCCGAAGTCCTTTTGAATTTTCTTACTCTCGAGGTTTATAGATCTGATGATCTTCCTGAGTTTTACTAAAATTTCTAAGTATTGCATTAGTTTGAATGTAACGACAAATTTAGAAAGATAAAAATGGCAATAAGATTATATACCTAATGGAATCAGATAATTTAGAAAATGAGCTGTGGGCAACATATTAAGGTTTCTACCTAGCCTTGATAATTTTTTCTACTACACGTTGCCCTGTTTTTAAATCTTGAATTTCTAGTAAATATATGCTCGGAGCTAAGTCGGATAATTGCACAGCATTCTGATTGTATCCGGTTTGCAATAATTTACCTTCTATATCAAATAAAGAAAATTTATAATTAAGTGATCCCATAACCTCAATATTAATTTCATTGAGGGCAGGATTGGGATATATTTTAATGGAAGAAAAACCTAGCTCATGGAGTGCACTCAGCAAATCCATCCCATCACAATCTTCATCTATTCCGTTATTAGGAATTTCCTCGGCATTTGGATTTACAAAAGGATTATTATCATCACAATCATCGATCAAAAGAAATCCATCTTGATCTAAGTCATCATCTAATGTTGCACCATTACAATCATCATCAAATCCATTATATGGTTGTTCTGCTTGATCTGGATTTACATTAGCATTTTCATCATCACAATCTAAGGCCAGCAAAAATCCATCTTGATCTAGATCATCATCCAATGTCATTGGATCACAATCATCATCTATGCCATTGTATACATTCTCTGTTTGTCCTGGATTTGAATTGGAGTCATTGTCATCACAATCCGTAGCCAAAGGATAGCCATCTTGATCTAAGTCGTCATCCAATGTAGCAGGATTGCAATCATCATCTATACCATTATATACTCCTTCCATTTCTCCTGGATTTGTGTTGGGATTATTATCATCACAATCTGTAGATAAAGGATAACCATCCTGATCTAGGTCATCATCCAAAGTGGCTGAATTGCAATCATCATCTATGCCATTATAAGCAATTTCTGTTTGTCCTGGACTTATATTGGGATCGTTGTCATCACAATCTGAGGTCATTGCGAACCCATCTTGATCGGCATCATCATCTAATGTAGCTGAATTACAATCATCATCTAAAGCATTAAACGGAATCTCTGTCTGACCAGGATTTATTTCAGCGTTTGTATCATCACAATCTGTAATTAAAGGATAACCATCTTGATCTAAGTCATCATCCAATGTCGCTTGGTCGCAGTCATCATCTATGCCATTGTAAGTAATTTCAATTTCATAAGGATTAATATTAGGATTACTATCGTCACAATCTATATTTGTATAAGCTCCATCACCGTCCAAATCAAAGAAGCAAACATCTCTCAAGTCTGTGTTTAGTTTACATTCATATCTCAAAACGCCTGTTCCAATTGTACTTACATATAAATAATCATCAAAGCTTGTATTAATCTCCATTATACCTCTCATTTCATTAAGCATAGGGGTTAAATTAATCCAAGAATTAGCTTTATCCTGGCTAATCCAAATTTCTAGGTTACTATGTATTATAATGTTTCCATTATGATCTGTATTTATTTTAAAGTATGACCCAAAAGTCGAAAACGGAAGTTGAATTGGTGTGAAGTTAAATCCCTTATCCTCACTTTTTTGCAGTAAGAGCTGTGATTCTGTTTCATCAAGATATTCTAAAATATAAACCTCATCCCCACTCCAAGCTGTAGCAATGTCAATGTGCGTGAGAGGATCATATTTTTTATTTAATTCAACTTCACTTTCTAAAACAAGATCAGTTAGTAGCCATACATCATCACTAAAAAAAGGTTTGTAAACTCCAATTGCAAACCTATCAGCAAAATAGTCAAATAATTCTGGTTCAAGAGTATTTAACTTACTATGTCTACAATGGAACAAGAAATTCATTTGTCCGTCAAAGACTTGTAAATCATAGTTAGCAGGGACATAAACAACATTCTCTTTTAATTTTATATTTACTAGAAAACATTCTGGGACAGGAGTCTCATATTCATAATAATTCCAAGAATCACCGAAGTCAGATGATACTCTATAGGAATAGCATTCTGATGTTAACAAATTATCATTTTCTAAAACCTTTACGCCTCTAATTCCAAATTCAAAAACATAATCTTCCCATGATTGATTAGTGCTGTTGTACATTTGTCTTCTGCATTGGTTTCTTGAGAGTATTTTTTCGTCCTTACCTACTTCTAATAGGCCACCTTGAGGAATAATGTCTAATAAATCAATAGCTCTCCAAGTAAGTCCCAAATCTGAAGATGAATACATATATGCCCAGAATTGGTTTTTATTGTGTATTAATAAATCACTTTGGGTAATTTCAATCTTTGAATCAAAAGTAATTTCAAGGTTATGTTTGATTGAGTTAAAAGAATCACCTCTATTTGAAGAATAAAAAAGGTTTTCTATTCCTAGTATAAATATCTCATTGTCTTTAATTGTAAAACTAGATATAGTCTCATTAGATTGAATCTCATATTTATTCCAGCTTTTACCATAATCAACACTATGTGCATAGGCAGAAAAAAAATGACCTTGATTATAAGTAAATGAAACTCCAACTAAATCTGGAATTACTACGGACTCTGAATTTAAAGTTTGATCAGAAATGTTTATCTCTTGTAAATAAGATTCATTTTCAAATAAACTATAATTTGAAACAAAGGTTTTCTGGTCTTTCGCTGTATATAATTTAGGAATTCTTAGATTACTGCTATAGAAAATACTTTTTTGTAAATTCCCCTCAGAATCATAAAAGTTTATTGACCCTTCTGATGTCAAAACAACAATTTGCCCAGTTTCTAAAATTACTGCAGACAAAATTTCTTTTATTGAATAATCTGAAAAAATTCTTTCACAAGATTGAGAATCCAAATTGTATTTGTTTAGATAATTCTTACCTGCATAAATTATATCAACATTCGGATCATGTTTTAAAGATGTAACTGTAAATTTGAAATCATCATAAGAGCAAAAAGGCTGCCAGCTTTGACCCTTATCTACAGAGGACACAAATTCATTTGTAGATGAAATTTTGCCAACATACAATCCACCTGAAGTAAAGCTGACCGGAAAAATTACAGTTGTATCGCAATTTACTGGGTATTCCTTCCACAAAGAATTTTGTCCAATAGAAATTTCAGAAAGAAGAAGTGATAATAAAAAAAAGAAATATTTCATAACGATCAAGTTGTTCAATGAAAGGTACTATGTATAAAAATGAATTCCATCAGCGCCATTTAACTTTTCTCAAAAATTAATTATTTGTCGAGTCTACCAGACGTATTCTAAGATAAGAAAATAATTTAATATTTAATTCCGCAGTACCTTTATCCCTTATCTAAACGTGATGTTTTCTGATAATTTCAGATTTAAATTTACAATAATTGCCTTGACACTAAGAATAAATAAATTTTTAACTCCATAAAACTAAACTCACCTCATCCTTCTTGGGTCCTCGATGCCTCGACTCTATTTCAAAAAAGCCTCTATCTCCTCATAATAATTCTCAGGTTGCCCTAGATAAATAAAATGTCCAGAATTAGGCACGATCTTTAGAGTCGCATGATTACATAACTTCAAATACACATCCACAAATCCCCATTTTTAATTATCCTATTAACCTTTCAATATAAGAATCTATAATTGCAACTTCTTCATTTTTTCACGTGGATCAGGACTCCTTAGACTTTTCATTGTCATGATATCTGCGTAATAACCACCACCACCTGTAGATTCCTTTACTAAAGAAGTATCAAAATAAGTTGATTTATTTAAGGCGGAATTCAAGTGTGTAAATAATGCATCAACTTCTTTATCCGGTACCATTTTCTTAGCCAAAGCGGATACGCTCCATCTAATAAATTTATCCTAAGAGTATAGGTGCCCTATTGGCTTCTTGATTAGAAAAATAGGATTTATAATATTTAAACTATCAAGTGAAACGTAGTTCCATCTATAATAAAATTTCTTTGCCCTATTAGCATTTTCCAAACGAAATATTCTTAGACTTAAAATGAAGATGAGCTTTAAACATAAAAAAATTAATTTTAACATGCATTACAATACGTCACTATTGCCATTCACTTTTAAGTATTGAATATATATCAACACTGATCTTCTGACCATCCTTCATTTCAGACTCTCGCATTGTTTCTTCTAAAGTAAAATTAATTTTCTCCAAAGCAGTTTTACATTTTTGGTTGTCGCTAACTACAAATCCTTCTATTCTATTTAATCCCAAATCAGTAAATTCTTTTTCAAATAGCTGAGGCATTACTTTTTTCAAAATTCCTTTTCCCCAATACTCTTTATATAGCCACAAGCCTATCTCCGCTTTTTTATTTTGCTTATCCAAATCATTAAACCCACCAGCTCCGCAGAACTGATTGTCCGATTCATCATAAATCCCCCACCACAAACCTGTTCCGCTTTTCTTAAGGTTGCTATACCACTCCATTTGTTCTTTAGTTTCTTCTAGAGTTGAAAAATGAACGGCATAGTATTTAGTGACATCTGGATCTGATAAGCCTTTGTGAATTTTATTTATATCAGAGTCTTCTATTTCTTTAAGAATGTATTTTTTTACTTTCACTGATTTGTGTTAGTTTAAATTCAAAACAATATAAGCCGACAATATTTTTAATTATCCAATTGTTTCCAAAAAAAAAAAGATTCTAATTAAAACTTGTATTGACGTAATTTTTGCCTTCAATCAACAATTTATCCTAAGATTGGTTATACCAACATGAAAACCAATCAACCAATTCCTTTTATAAGATATTTAAATCATTTTAGTAACACTTTACTTCCAAACCCAAAAAAAATCTCAACATGAATATCCAATTAAAAACCAAAGTCGAAGGTAATTATAAAAAGATCATGAAAAGATTCGACCGCCAATTATTTGAAGCATTAAAACCTAAAAATGCCAATATGGAAATCGTTGAATTCACCGGTTCTAAAAAAGGAGATTTGGTTCATCTTAAATTTTTAAGTCCCATTAAGACAGAATGGATAAGCGAAATCATAGAAGATGGTGAAGACGAAAAAGAGAGTTACTTTATTGATAAAGGAGTAAAATTACCATTCCCCCTTTCTTATTGGCAGCACAAACATATTGTGCAAAAAATAACGGAGGATAGTTCCTACATTATCGATGACATGACTTTCAAGGGTTCAAATTTCCTATTCACTTTAGTTCTATATCCCGCACTTTACATTGCCTTTTATCCTAGAAAAAAGATTTATAAGTCTTATTTTAAAAAAGATTAAGCCTTATTTAAAACTCCGTTGCAACTTTTAAAAAGTTTAAAACATATACACCAACCCAAGAATAACAAACAATAGACTCCTTCCAAAATAATTTACTGCATGATATTTACCCTTTCTATTGATATCTGTTTTGAGCAGCATAAAACTAAATAGACTCAATATTGTCAATACTAATCCTGGTATTATTCCACTATCCTTGAGCGGATGATTTGCTATATTCATCCAAATACCAACGGCTAAAACAGCGATGCACAAAACATTCATTGTTAAAACTAATTTTGTTTTAGTTGAAACTTTATCTAGGGCAAGGGCATAAATAAGATAAGGAAAAGCCACTGAAAGTAAAACAAAAGTAGCTGCTAAATTTGGAGCGCGCTGTGCGGTGATTTTCATCCACATAGCTCTAAAAATCAATATTGTGAACAATAATAAAAACACCTTCAAAACAATTCCAAATTGGGTTATTAACTGTTCTTTATATTCAAAAGATATTCTTGCGGCTTGATACAATATTACAATGGAGAAAACACCCCCCGCTACAAAAGGATTAATACCAGAAGAATCAAATGAGATACTCATAAGATACATCGAAAAACAGATAACAATAAGTACAAATTCAATGATTTGAAATTTATACAAAAGGGGACTTTTCACTTCTAAGGCTTCGCGGTCAATTATATCCTCTTTCATTATAGAAAGTTCTTTATTTTGGTTGATTGATTTATTTCTAGTCTTTTGTCAGCCGATTATAATGTCACTTTGACAAAATAGTAGAGGCCTTATGTAAGCTATGATTTTATATTCTAAATTCTACGCTTGTGTATATTAAATTTAATTCTTATCCCATTTTTTAAATTTTGTATTATTTGAGACTTTTTGCTTTATCCAATAAATCGCAATATCAACTGGCTCTGTGGTATTGGCGAAAGCAGTATTGTGGCTTAATGTTGAAAATAGAGAATAATCAAAAGGCTTACCTCTAGCTTTAAATGCATTAAGTTGTTCCATACACAATCCTACAGGAATCTGAATATCGTTTTTGCCAAAAATCCAAAGACCAGGAATGGAAAGTAAGTCTAGGCTTGTTTTGGGATCAGTATCTATAAATTGGTACCGATCAGGATCATTTTTTATGTGTTCACGTGCATCTTCCTCGGTATGATTTTTCCAAAAATCTTGATTGCCATCAGTGTAAAACTGAAACCTTAATTGCTCTAAAGTTGTAATTGTAGGGCAACTAAATAAAACCATAAATTCTATTAATGGATTTCTATTGGCAGCCATTGGTATTATCCATCCTGCTTGACTGAATCCTATAAGACCAATAGGTAAATTCTTGTTTAGTTCATGAAGTTTACTTACAGCAGCACTGGCATCTTTTGCCAAAAGATTTAAGTTTGTCGAATCAATATTATTTGTTCCTACTTCGGGACCAGCATAGATCCCTTCAGATTCACCGACTCCACGTTTATCATAAGTTAAAACAGCAATCCCTTTTCGTGCTAACAGATTTGCAAACTCAGTCATTCGAGGTACCTGATCTGAACCATGCACAATGACTAATGCCGCATAGGGATTTTTAGGTTGAAAGAACGTTCCAGCCAGATTCACGCCTTCACTTTTGAATGTGAGATTTTTTTTTGATATCGAATCTAATGCCTGAGCATTTGCTTGAATAAGCGACACCCACAGAAGAATAATTCCTAGAAAAATCGGAAATCTTTTAACTGCAGTAAGATATATTATAATCCAATTTGTTTTAATCATAAATATGCTTTAATTATTTATATCAAATTAAAGTACCACATCTTTGATGTTTTTTGGTTGCTAAAAAAATACTACCCTTTAATTTTATTTTCGCCCACTAAAACTTTTTGTGTGCAACTTCCATTGTCAAAACATGTTACCTCGGTTGAAAACCTGCCCAAATCTTTTGTCTCTCTAAATATAACTTTAACTGAACTGAAGCCCTTTTCTTTCCCAATTGAATAACCATTATTGACAAAATTTAAAATACTCATGCTTGCTCTGGCAAGAGAAGAATTTGAATCTGGATTTGCATGCTCTGAAAGGAATGATTCATATGAATTTTGTTTTAACTCTTCAATAAATACTATAAAATCAGCAATAGCCTCTTCATCATTAAAAAAGCCTTTCGCCAATGTGTTTACCCATCCTTCTGTTACCCCTTCTTTGTGCAAGGCTTTATCTCCTGCAGGTTCAAAAAACAACGAATCTGGATAAGGAACTTCCACAATTAGAGATCTTCCAATGATATTATCATTCACTAAAGAATCCACGACCTCAGACTTGATGATATCATCTATAAAATAACCTGTTTCTGTTAAAAATTCTAGTTCTATTTCTTTCCTTATATTTTTAAATGGCATCCACTCATATTCTTTTACGAATACGCCAGATTGTTTTATTCTAATTCGGTCCGTAATAGAAATTTTATCCCCTTTTACAAATCTGCCTTTATCAAGTTCAGTTTTCCTAATTTCTATTTTTGTATTTGATCCAAAGATGTTTAAAAAACCAAAATAATTGATTCCAATAACAAGTATTGTAGCTACTAAAATTAGAATAATAATATTTCTAAATATTTTTGCTTTCATTTATATTTTCTTTTCCCATTTATGTTTTAGAACAAATAAATTCTTACACTAGTTAGGAGGGCTTCCTTAATCCCATTAATAATTACCAACACTACCCCTTTTAAAACAAACAATGCTCCTAATTTAATCCAAAAGAATCTATAAACTTACAACGAAGTTAATATTAATAATGAGCAGAGATGTGACTATAAGTAATCGTAGCGGATGTACATACCGAAGACGCTTTCCAGAAGAATATTCTCATGTTAACCTACCTGGAGTAAGAATATTCTTAAGTGTACGCCAAGTTATTGATTCTATATTAAATACTGCACCTTGAAATTCAGTCCATAACTCTGATAATGTAAACTTGCCATCAGTGTTTTTTATGTCCACAATAGGGGCAATACGGAAAAGAATATTCATTTTCAACATTCCAATTTTTACAAATTTTGGATTACGATGTGCTCATAAATATTTACTAGTCAGCAATAAAGCGTAATTCTAAGGTAGATAAATTTATGCACATTATTATCTCGCAAAACAGTTTGTGATAATTTCAAATTTGTCTGCACAACGGAATAAAACACTATTAAAAAAGAAAAAAAAGTACTCTCCAAAGCAAGATTTAAACCACTCTAAGAACAATTTTTTTTATCGCAAGTCTCTACAAAAAATTAAATAACATCAGAAGATTTATGAATAATGAATAGGGGTAATATGCCTTACAGTTGTCTTAAAATAATAACCACCCTAATTTCCCTATGCGTTAATAATGCGAAACACATTACCATGCCTCTCTCTCTTGACTGTTTTTTACATTCACTTTTAACCAATAGCAGGATTCTATGCTTTGGGTTATCTATGATTTGTATATCAAGTTATGGCCAAGTTACAATCTCCCGTTCAGTAAATTCAGGATCAGATGATGCTGAAGAAAGAGTCAGTAGTGGTTTAACAAATATAAATAGTTCCGATCTTGAATTAATAAGTGATAATAATAGAGATCAAATTGTAGGTATGAGATTTACAAATATTCTCATTCCACAAGGTACATCTATTTTAAATTCCAACATTGAATTTGAAACTGATGAAACCTCTACTGGACAAACAGATCTCACCATTTACGGAGAAGACATTGATGATGCACCAACTTTTATCGTTGGTCAGAATAATATTTCTAGCAGAACACCCACCACAGCAACCATAAACTGGAATAGTGTTCCACCATGGAACATTGTCAGTGAAAAACACTTTTCGCCTGATATAAAAAGCATCATTCAAGAAATAATAAATAGACCAAATTGGACAAGCGGCAATGACATCGTCATTATGATAAAAGGTACTGGTGCTCGAACTGCCGAATCTTATGATGGAGAAAATACCAATGCCCCTAAACTCAAAATAACGTTCTCATCTGATGAAGAAGTTTGCTTTGCCATTAAACAAGACAGTAAAGGAACACTTTACTCTTGGACACCTTCAGGAATCCTGAGTTCAATAGGGATACTTGGAATTACCGAAGCAGAAACTATGGTATTAAATGGAGCATGTAATGAAATATACACAACCGATGGTGGAGATTTTGGTATTGTAGATATGAGTACTGGTTTATTTACTCTAATTAATGATCTCGGAAAAATTACAAATCCCACCCATGGAATAAGAGACATTAAAGATGTCGACGGCATGGCTATTGATAATCTCAGTGGATACATTTATGCCACAGAAAGACGTGCAGGATCAAACGATCTTTTATTTCTGATTGATCCAACGACTGGAATGGTTGTCAAAGATGCCTTTGGACCAGGAACAGATTACGTACCAATACCCGGACCTAATGCAGACATAGACGATTTAGCATTCAATCCATGTACCGGTGAATTATTTGGCGTATCAACTGTATCTGGTTCTACTACTGTTTCTGATATAATTGTCAAAATAGATATCAATACAGGAAACACTACTACAGTTGTTCCATTATTAGAATGCGATACGGAAGGTATGGGATTTAATAATTCTTGTGAATTATATGTCACAACTGGAAGCAATGGGTGTATTTCTCCAGGTACTGTTTTCAAAGTAGATTTAAATACAGGAAATTTATCTACAATTGTGAAAATTGGAGGTGATGTTGAAGCCGTTGTCTGTTGTGTAGATGCCCCTCTACCTAGCCCATTAACTTGCACAGTTGAACAAACCACGCCAAAATGTAATGAACCTACTGCTAGTGCTGAAGTATTTCCAGTAGGTGGTACAGGTGGATATACATTTTTATGGTCCAACAACGCCACGACTTCAGTGGTCAATAATTTAACAACGGGAACATATGATGTAACCGTAACAGACTTTTCTCAAAAAACCACTACTTGTAAAATAGAGATTAAAGCTTATGACATTTCTTGTTCTATTATCCAAGATTTTCCAGTCACTTGCACAGGAGATTCAGATGGTCAGGCCACAGTAACTGCAGTAAGCGGAGCTGGCGGATATTCCTATCTATGGGATAATGGTGAAACTGATGCCACAGCCATTGCTTTGGACGCTGGTTTACATACAGTCCAAGTAACAGACTCTGAAAATTGTTCAACAACTTGCTCCATCAACATCACTGAACCCGAGGAAGAGTTAAGTTGCACTGCCATTGAAATAAATGCAGTAGAGTGCAAAGGTGAAGAAAATGGAGAAGCTACTGTAAGCCCTGCTGGCGGACACGGTGGATACACTTATGCATGGGACAACGGCGAAGATACCGCAAGAGCTATTGCACTCGATGCTGGATTGCACACGGTGACCGTAACTGACGAACAAAGCTGCACTACAACTTGTAGTGTAATGATAAATGAACCTGCTAACGATTTAACATGTTCAGCGGTGGATGTAAATCCAGTTATTTGTAAAGGTCAAGAAAATGGGGAAGCTACAGTAACTCCGGCTGGTGGTAATGGAGGCTACTCTTATTTATGGGACAACAACGAATCTACAGCTACTGCCATAGCGTTGAATGCTGGATTGCATACTGTAACTGTTACAGATAATAAAGATTGCACCAGCGCCTGTAGTGTAACTATAGACGAACCAGATGATGATTTAACTTGCACTGCTTCAGAGTTAAAACCTGTAGTTTGTAATGGCGACTCAAATGGTCAAGCGACAGTTAATCCTTCAGGAGGCAATGGTGGCTTTCAATTTAATTGGGACAATGGTGAAACAACTCAAACTGCAAATGCGCTTAATGGCGGTTTACATAGCGTCACAGTAACAGATTCTAAAGGCTGTTTCACAACATGCACCGTGGCGATCACCGACCCTGAAGTTCTCACTTGCATGGTAATCAGAGAAAATTACGTGGCATGTAATTGCAAAGACAACGGTTCTGCAAGCGCAGATGCAATAGGCGGACATGGTGCTTACGTGTACCTTTGGAGCAATGGAGAAACAACTCAGACAGCCGTAGCTTTGGGAATAGGAGAACATACTGTCATTGTCACTGATGAATTGGGTTGTCAAACCACTTGTAAAATTTTAATGGAACAAGACCCCAGTTGTTGTAGTACTATTAAGTTGAATGGATTTTTAATGAATTTTGGTGGTAATGACTAAACATTTTATTTGAATCATGGTCTACCTTTTATTTAATTATTACAACCTTAAATAGCTCATCAATTTAATCACGTTAATCATAATTCTGACCTTCCTTTCATTTGTCTGATCTGTGATTTATATGATTACAGGATTACTTTGATATATTGACAACATAAAAAAACACAGCCATACTTTTTTATACATTTCAAGCATCATTACTTATACTTAATAGCACCCAATGCAAAATGTATGATCATCTTTTCCAAATTTTTCATTGTGCCTTTCTTGCTTAAGCTGGTCAAACGCGGCAAATGCTCCGCAAAATATATTTGATTGTTTATCATGTCAAAAAGTGTAGAGGCCAAACTTTTCGCGTAAGCGAATTTAGGATTTATCTCTTCCATAATTTTAGCAATACGTCCTACCAATTCTTTATAGGGAATAAAGAAGCCATGTTTGTTTTCTTGATCAACATTTGAAATATGATAGGTTTTAGAGCTCTCATTCATTATGATTTGAAACAACAGGTTTTCATTTATGTACTCTGTCAATTCGGATTCAATCCCTGCATAGATTGTACAATGAATGGAAAGTTTGAGTTTTTCAACCGGGTCCTTAATATTCATGGTTTTCAAATCGATGAGGTAGCTGACCCATTCCCAATACCAACAATTAAGATACAAGAGCAAAAGATGTTTATTCTCAAAGTAGCGATAGATGGAAACCTCTGATGATTCCATTTGAATCCCTAGCTTTTTAAATGTAAATCGCTCAAATCCGAGTTTATCTATTAAGATTATGGCATTGGATAGCAATCTATTACCATATTTTGAGTCCTGAGGGTCTTTTAAATATAATTTGTCAGGAAGCTTAAATTTCAACTTAAGAGCCATTTTTCATCTTTTTATTAAAATTAAGTATAAATAACTAAACAAAAAAGCATTACTACAATACTTGTTAGTATTACTAACTTTTATGTATATTTGTACTAACGAACAAAAAGTTAAATAATTATGAAGTTTATTATTAGAAATAATGCCAACGTCTCCAACAAATACATTCGATGTGCAACGTGGAAAATCCGTAAACTGAGCATAAATTTTCAAAGCTTAATATACTCTGAGATTTACATAAAAAAAGAATCATAACAGCCAGAATATTATAAACCTATTGTCAAATTGGGAATACCTAGACCAGATATTGTAATTTCAGCACGTTCGCACGATCTCAATGAATTATGGACGTCATTAAGTAAAAAAATCAAAAGACAGATGCGTGATACATCTAAATAAAAGCAAGTCTTTTAATCCATTCACCCAAAAGTTGAATTATGAAACTAACTACAAATACAACATTGTTATCAAAATTTAAATTGACACTATTCATTCTAATGGCAGTAATTATATTTTCTTGTACAAATAGTCCTGCCCCCACAGCCTTATCAAAGCCAATAAGCGAATCCGAAGTAATCGCCTTTCAAAACAGTTTTGGTGTTTCCCAAAACAGCATTGTTAACACCATCAAAAACAACGGTAATACAGAAGTTGCTGCTAAAAATCACATTGAATCATTCTACGGCCTAAACGAAGGTAAGGTCATGTTTGCTCATGGTAATGTTGAAAAACAGTCGGTCCGTTCAACATTTGAAGGTCTTCTGTCTTATCTCATCGGAAATAATTCAAATTTTCCCAATGATGCCGGTATAGTGAATACGCAAAGAACAATATCAGGTTGGAAAAATGCGGGTATAATAAATGATGACAATATAGCCATAGCCATGGGACAAGTCAGATCAAAGAATAGCAACGGAGAACAATTTTTGCAGAATTATACTATGTGTATTAAAAGGAATGATACAGGAGTTTTGAAGCTCATTTCGCACAAGGTGTCAAATCCTTGCGAATAAACTAATATATTAGTTAATATATAGCAGCATGGAAAAATCAATGTTCAAATATTCTGACTTCTACGGCTTTTTTACAAAATATTCATTGCTAGACAATTATGGATTTTTTAATGGTTTCAAATCCAGAATAATTTACAAAATTCTTCCTGAATATATAGATTCAGCATCTTTTGAAAAGCACATTCTTTCATGTAAAGCTGATGGATTATCCCCGACCGATATATCCAATTCAATTGATTTTGAAAAACTCAACTATGCACTTTTAAAAGAAGATTTAAATCACAGCATTACATTATTGTCTAGTAAAGTAATCGCAGTAGGACTTGATAAGAATATCAAGTATAAATTACAAGGATTGAATCTTGACATAAATGTTTTTACAAAATTGTCTCAATATTGTGCAGATATAGACGATACAAATAAAACTGACATCAATAAACTCATAGATGAGATAAAAGTATTGTTTCAAAATTTCAGAAAACAGAAAGACAGTTTTGGCACATCAATTCAACTCACGTACAAAACCAGATTACTAGAAAAATATTTGCAAAGACTGAGGCTCTTAACCCAACTTTATTATGATACCAGAAACAGGCAAACCTGGACTGAATTAATTAATGATTATATAACAGAGTATTCTAATCACAGAAGCCTGACAAATTATTTCAAATATCATTTTGATCTCGTCCTACTACAAATTGTTAATCATACTTCAAAGAAAGGCGAAAAGTATATTGCGAAAACGCAAAAAGAATACCTAAGCTTCTTGAAAAAAAGTATGCTAGGAGGAGCGGTAATATGCATCTTTGCATTGATTAAAATTTATATTGATGGATTTTATAATTCAATTTTACAAGATGCATTTCTGTTTAGTATTAACTATGCATTATGTTTTATTGTCGTAAAAATGCTAGGTGGCCTGATTGCGACGAAACAACCGGCAAAAACAGCTTCTACTATTTCAAAATTTGTTGATAAAAATGATAACTTAAAAGTGGATAACACAAAGGACGTCGTTAATATTATCAGAAACACTTCGAGTTCACAATTTATATCTTTTATTGGAAATGTTAGTGTTGCCCTACCCTTAGCGATTGTTTTATTTTTGGCTATCAATATGTTTACAGGCATTTCTTTGGTAGATTCATACAAAATTAAAGTCCTTAAGAGCGAACTATCTGTGCTCAATTTTATTAACCTTTATTATGCCGCTATTGCAGGTGTATTTCTATCACTATCTGGTTTCATTTCAGGGATTGTGGACAATAAAATGGTATTTTCAAAAGCAGGTAATCGCCTAAGAGCCTCAAAGTTTATGAATTTGTTTTTTGTAGTGGATAATGCCGATAGAATTTCTAATGCGATAGAGAACAATACGGGGGCTTTTGTAGGCAATGTTTGTCTCGGTTTCTTCTTGGGCTCAGCTTTCTTAGTAAGTGAACTGTTGTCAATACCCTTTGACATTAGACATATTGCATTTAGCGCGTCATATGTCGGTGTTTTGATAGGTAGTGAAGGTATTTCGCTACAAGAATTCTATCTTTGCTTTTTAGGGATATGGATGATTGGTTTTATTAATTTTTTCGTGAGTTTTTTAATTACATTAACTATAACTTTAAAATCAAGAGGAATCACAACGCAGCAATTGAAAGATTCGAGTAAAGGACTGTTAACTGCACTCCTTAAGAACCCAATTAGCTTTATTTATTTTAAAAAGGCGACAGCATGAGTAATAAAGGGATAACAAATAGTCCTTTTTTAAGATTTAAGAATTTGCTTTCGGTAGAAAGAGAAGACATCTATCAAGTTTATATCTATGCATTTTTCAATGGTGTTGTCAATCTTACGTTACCATTAGGCTTACAAGCAATCGTCAACCTCATTCAAGGTGGTCAATTGACAACTTCGTGGTATGTCCTTGTCGCATTGGTTATAGGTGGTATTGCATTAACAGGTATCCTTCAATTGCTTCAATTGCGTATTGTAGAGAATTTAGCCCAAAAGATTTTTAGTAAAGCCTCATTTGAATTTGCATATAGAATACCAAGAATAAAATACGAAGCCTTCAGAGATTATTACGGTCCTGATTTGGCCAATCGCTTTTTCGACACTCTGACAATCCAAAAAGGTTTACCGAAAATATTAATTGATTTTTCGCTAGGAATATTTCAGATTATCGTAGGGCTGATTGTATTGAGTCTTTATCATCCATTCTTTATTATATTCAGTGTCCTCTTAGTAATAGTCGTTTATTTTATTATTTCAACTACAGGACCCAAGGGTATAAAAACCAGTTTGGAAGAATCTACACACAAATACAAAATTGCATTTTGGCTTGAAGAAATAGCCAGAACAAAATTGTCGTTAAAATTAGCAGGCAACAATAACTTGAGCATCTCTAGAACTGACGAACATGTCAACAATTATCTCAATGCACGTGAAAGTCATTTTAAGATTATAATTTCTCAATCCGTTTACCTAATCATATTCAAAATACTTGTAGCCGCAGGTTTGTTGATTACAGGTAGTATACTTGTTTTCAATGAGCAAATGAATATTGGTCAATTTGTAGCTGCTGAAATCATTATTATCTTAATTATAGCATCAGTAGAAAAATTAATAAAAACAATAGGATCTATATATGATGTTTTGACGGCCTTAGAAAAAATTGGATTTGTATTTGATAAGCCAATGGATAACTATGAAGGCGAAAAGCTAAAAGTCTCTGATGACTCGTTTGCCATTAGTGTAGATAATTTATCTTATAGATATGATGATGCCAGTGCAGAAAGTCTTTCTAAATTAAATATCACCATTCCTCAAAATACCTCGGCAGTCATAACAGGTCCACCGAGCTCTGGAAAATCTACATTTTTAAAATTAATCTCAGGCGTTTTAAAACCTACTGATGGCATAATCAAATACAATGGCTTTCCTATTGCTTCCTTAGATTTTGAGGAAATCAAAAAGGAAATTGGTTTTTGCATCAGCCACAGTGAGATCATCCAAGGCACAATTTTAGAAAACATTTCTTTGCAAAGAGAAGGAGCCACGCCAGAAAATATAAATAGAGCACTGGCCATTACGGGCTTGAGTAAACATATCTCGAAAATGCCACTAGGGTTTAATACAGTTATAGATCCTGAAGGTAGACGCGTACCAAGAAATATACAAAATAGAATTTTATTGGCCCGAGCCATTGCCACCAATCCTAAACTACTCATATTAGAAGACCCATTGGACCATGTAAGTACTCAAGAAAAAATGAGCATAATTTCTAGGCTTGTTGATCCACAAAACAGATGGAATGTCATCATATCCTCTGTTGATGAGATTTGGATACAGTACATAGACAAGGTTATTAAATTGAACAACGGAGGGACCACCAATCCTGATGATAAAAAGAGTGCCAATGCTTAACATAAGTTTAGATTCCATATCAGCCAAATTGGACAAAACAGGTTTAAAGACATTTAAAAATCTTGAACAAAGAAAACATTCTAAATGGCTAATGAAAATTCTGATCACATTATTTATCATATCCATTCTTGGCCTTTTTCTACCGTGGACGCAAAACATAAGATCAAACGGAACAGTGAACACATTAAATCCTTATGATAAACCGCAGAATATCCAGCCTTTAATTGGTGGGAAAATTAATAAGTGGTATGTCAAAGAAGGAGATCAAGTAAGCATTGGCGATACGGTAGCTGTACTGACAGAAGCCAAAGAAGAATACCTTGATCCACAAATTCTGAATAATACAAAAGAACAACAAACTGCTAAAATAAAATCTGCAGATGCATACTTGACCAAGAGGAAATTTTTATCCGAACAATTGGTAAGCATTGGAGATTACAAAGATGCCAAACTGGAGCAATTAGAAAACAAGCAAAATCAAATTGACCTCAAAATCTTAACTGCACAATTAGATTTAGAAGCTGCTAAAACCTATCTGGAAAATGCGACTAAGCAATTAGATCGAATGAAAATAATGTTTGAGAAAGGCATAAAATCACTCACTGACCTTGAATCAAAAACACTTTCAAAAAGAGAAGCTGAAGCCAAGGTCTTGTCCGCTACCAATAAATTAGATGTTTATAAGAACGACAAGAATAACATCCTCAGAGAAAAAGAAATAACATTAGCTGACTATAATCAAAAATATTCGAAATTAGAATCTGAAATTAAGAGCACAGAATCTTATAGATATACAATGCTCGGCGAATCCAATAAACTGCAATCAAAATACAACCAAATAGAACAGCGACAAAGTGCTTTTGTCATCACCTCTCCCATTGATGGTAGAATTACCAAAGTATTAAAAAACGGAATTGGCGAATATATTAAAGCACAAGAAAGCATTGCAACCATCGTACCTAATAGCTACCAAAAATCTGTAGACCTATATGTAAAACCAAATGACATGCCCCTCATTCAGGAGGGTAAAGAAGTCAGGCTTCAATTTGACGGTTGGCCTGCCATCGTGTTTAGTGGATGGCCCAATAATTCATTCGGTACTTTTGGAGGAGAAGTCTATGCCATAGACAACGACATTAGTAAAAATGGTATGTATAGAATTATTGTCATCGAGGACGATTCAGAAAAAAAATGGCCCGATCTTATACGAATAGGGTCTGGAGCTAGAGGCTTGTTACTCCTCAATGACGTTAGACTATACTACGAATTATGGAGAAATTTAAATGGTTTTCCACCTGACTTTTATGATCCTGAGAAAAAAGAAAAAGTAAAAACTAAAGCACCTATAAAAAAAATAAAGTAAATGAAATTCTATTCAAGAAAATTGATAAAGCCAGGAGACTTAAATGCCAACAACACTTTATTTGGAGGCGCACTCCTTAGATGGATAGATGAAGAAGCAGGCATTTATGCTATGACTAAACTGGACACCAAAAAAGTAGTTACAAAATATATTTCAGAAATAAATTTTGTGAATTCCTCAAAGCAAGGTGACGTTATTGAAATAGGTCTGGAATTTAAAGCCGTAGGTAGAACAAGTATAACATTCTCTTGTATTGCCAGAAATGTTTTTACTCAGAAGATAATTATTTCAATTGACGAACTTGTTTTTGTTAAAATTGACGACAAAGAAAGACCTCAAGCACATGAAAAAACAATTGAAAATCTTGGCTTTGAAGTACCGTCCAATAATTAAGTAAAAATGCAGAAAATCATTCTCAGCATATTCTTTTTTATTTTGCTTTCGCCTTGTGCTTTTTGCAATGATACTTTATATATTGAAGACTTCTTAAAAGTTATAAATGACAATCACCCGTTAATCAAAAAAGCTGATTTATTTGATGTCTTTTCTGAAGCCTACAAATTAAAGGGTAAAGGTGCACTTGACCCCAAATTACAATCAGATTACCAACGGAAAAAATTTGACAATACAGACTACTATACGGTTTGGCAAAGCGAACTTAAACTTCCTACAAAATTACCTATCGACTTTTCATTGGGTTATGAAAACAATGAAGGGCAGTTTTTAGGCAATGAGAATAATGTTCCGCGACAGGGCTTACTCTATGGGACCATAAACTTAAGTATTATCAGAGGTCTTCTTTTTGATGATCAGAGATACCAACTGCAAGTGGCCGAACTGTATGGTCTTAAAAGTCAAATAGAAAAAAATATTCTAACACGAGAAATTATTTATCAAGCTATTAACGCCTACCTAGAATGGGCCATATCATTTTATAATTTAGAAATTTATGAAGATTACTTTGAGCTAATTAATGAACGTCATCAGAACGTCATCGATCTTTACTTAAATGGAGACAGCCCTGCCGTTGATACCTTAGAATCCAAAGTCAATCTGATTACTGCTGAAAAGAGTATTCTTGAAGCTACTGAAAAGCTCGTAAGTAAGACCCAAAAACTTAACCTATTTATTTGGAATGAGGAAGGACGTCCCCTTGTTATAAGCGACATTGTATTTCCTTCCAATTTTGAATATTTAAAAAATTATTTGGACCAAATATCAATTATAGATACCCCAGATTTTGAAACAGATCCTAAAGTGCGCAAAATTCAAAATGAAATTGAAATATTAGAACTCTCCAATCGTTTGGAAAAAGAGCAGCTCAAACCACAACTGGATCTAAAGTACAATACAATTGCAAACCTAGGTAAAGATGAATTTGACCCTTCTCTCAGCTTGAATGATTACAAATTTGGGGTCGCATTTGAATATCCTATTCTTAATCGAAAAACAAAAGGAGAACTTAAATTAAACAATGCAATAATTGCTCAAAATCTATTTGACAAAACACAGTACACAGAAACCCTGCTTAACAAATATATAGAACTTAATCAGCGGCAAGTAATCCAACTTGAAATCCTCTTTGTTCTCGGACAGAAAATTGAGAATAGCCAACTCTTATACGAAGCTGAAAGTTTAAAATTCGAATTGGGCGAGTCCTCTGTTTTCTTACTCAATCAAAGAGAACGGAAGTTGCTGGAAGCGCAAACGGAATTAATAAAAGGATACTTATCAATTGGCAAGGTATTGAACGACATCTATTATTTAAAATTGGGTCAAGAGTAGCATTAAGACGGCCTAATTGATTCAAATATTATCTCTTGATACAAATTATAAAAACAATCTGAAATGTTACTGGATTAATTGGGCAGACTAGAGGTCAAGATTATATTCACACCAGAGATTTTTAATCGAAAATACATCAAGCGATATTGAAATTAATCATATCTCTTTAGAAGAATCGCGAATAGTTACAACAAATGACCCAGATTTCATCTACAGATATTAACAAAAATAGAGCCTCATAAAATTTTATTTATATCAACTGGTAATGTATTTAATATAAAACTGATTAATATCATTAAAGCCAATTGTGCCAAATCGTCAAGTGAAACTGAAGATACTGTTGATCACTCAATATCACTAATAACTATACACTGAAAATAAGGAACACGAAAATAAGGAACACGAAAATACCAAACGCATTAATTAATAATAAAATTAAGTCCCTGTAAAACATATTTGATTATAATTTTAAATTTTTATTTTCCGTGTCGCATGTTTCACTATCCATTGTGTATGTTTATTTTTAGAAGTCTTCCACGACACAAGCAATTTACGAGTAGGTTCATAATTAACTTTCAACCAATCTGTCAAGTGGTTAGCTACAGACTTCTTGACAAACATAATTGTATCCTCTTTGAGTAGTTCCAGCATTTCAAATACAGGCTGAGGATTATCATTAAATGTATCCAATTTTGTAGACCATGGCAGTTTAGGTCTCAATCCTTCACTTGCCAATCGTTTCAAGTGAAAATTTTCAGATTGAGCCCAAGTAGTCATCTGCTTCAAACTTTTTTTAGGATACTTTCTAATATATGGCCTAATAGCATACTCTCCTGTATTGCGTTTGGTGACTTCTTCAATAGCCTTCATCGAAAGCTTATAATCATCCAAACCATATAATTCAATGAACTTTCCAATAGGCATTATCCAATAGTAATGCGTAAACATGCCTGTCTCATCAGGATTTTCCTCACCCAAAATAGAAAGTAGAATTTTTATGGCTTTGGTATAATCTTTGGGAAGATGATTGTATAGCTGTTCTGCAATGAAGCTAATCCTTTGAGTGTAGCTTTTGTCATTTACACCTCTTGATATCACTTTGACAAATCCTTTTGAATCAAAATCAGGATAGACTTCTTCAATTTTTTCCGATAACAAAATAGCCAGAGATTTCCCAAAATATTCGGTTATACTTTTTCTTTCTGCCATAATATATTTTTAGTCAGGTGATGAATACTTTACAATGTCGATACCTATACCATTGGGATCCTCAATGGAAAAATGTCTGTCGCCCCACGCTTCATCTCTTAAGTCCACTTTGATGTCGACACCTTTGCTTTTAAGTTCATTATACAAACTGTCGACTTCGTCCATTTCAATAGTCAGATACATCCCTTTCCCAGAATATGCTTTTTGAAAAAAAGGTTGCTGCGTAGGATGATTGGGTAATAAGAAAGAGATTTCTGTTTGCTTATTAGGAGTGTGCATCAAGAGATAAAATTCATTTTCAAAAGTGATACCAAATCCTAAATTTCTCGAATAGAAAGCTTTACTCTCTGCTAGTTTTTCTGTTATTACACCTGCATTCAATTTCATGTTATATTTCTTTTAATTATTTAATAATTCAAATATCAGAAATATACATTTCTAAAAATTGTAAAAAACGGTCATTCACTACCGACCAAAAGCTTTGGAAGGTGTTACGCCATAGAAGTTTTTAAAATCCTTAATAAAATGGGCTTGATCATAATAGCCTAAATTATAAAACAACTTATTGCTTCTAAGACTTTGCTTTGAGGGCTTAGCTTTTAGAATATTTTGAAATTGCACAACTTTACAAAAGGACTTAGGCGTGGCGCCAATGTAATAATTAAACAGTCGTCTCAGTTGTCTTTGACTGACACCTGTATTAATTTCTTCTTGTAAATTGACAACGCCAAAATTTTTGAGAATTACTTTTATCGCTTCATACAAACGACTGTCATCATCAAATTTTTTACTGTCAATTGAATCTAAAAAATAGTCATCTAGTATCTTCACAAGCTGTTCAGAACTTTGATCGGCATTTAAATTATCAGCAATAAAACTTGAGGTTGATTCAGAGAAAATTCTCAGATACTGAAATTTGTTACTCAATTGCGAAGCGTCAATTTTGTAGATTTGCGAAAAAACTGTCGGCAGAAATCGAACGCCAAAATAACGAAACGAATTATGCAATGGAAACTCTGTGTATTTTCGACAAAAACCCATTACAAAATTTTCCGATGGACTTTGTAGCTCTAAGAAAACATCAATACAGCCATCCGTCACTACACAATAATTAAATGGTGCCGTGAGCTCTTCACGTGTTTTTAACTCCCAATAACAATAGATGAAATTCTGTAATTCTTGATGTGGTAGTAATTCAACATAACTGACTGCATTGTTTGAGCGGCCAATTGTGGGTTGTCGAGGGGTATAAAGTTCTCTTATAAATTTTATATTATCCACTGCACTTTGTATTGTATCAACAATTAAAAATGTGCGCTGAATTTAATCATAATATTTATAAATTATTTATTTAGAACACATTAACTATTCATCATCTTAAAATATAATCGAATATTCATAAAGGATAAAATCAATAAGAAAATCTTGTAAAAGTGCATTAAGCTATATACAATTTTAGTCACGATATAACCAGGAATATAAACATTGTCTATTTCGCCTCTAATTTATCTTTTATGAAGGCCTTTGCATTTTCAATATGTGTTTGGCGTTTTTCATCTGACATTTTATCATACATATAGACCAACATTGAGGTCCTTGGATTCGAACGGAAAAAATCTTGATTTTCAGAAATGAAATTCCAGAACATACCATCCCATATTTCTTCCCACTCCCCTTTCGGGAAATTGCTCATCTTCCTAATATAATTTGATCCTCCAATATATGGCTTGGTTGCGAATGTGCCGCCATCAGCATATAAACACATCCCATAAACATTAGGGACCATTACCCAATCATATGCATCAATAAACAACTCCATAAACCAGCGATAAACTTCATCAGGATCAAAAGCACACAGCAGCATAAAATTTCCCAATATCATCAACCTTTCAATGTGATGACAATATCCCGTTTTTAATATTTTTTGTATCGTATGATCAATAGGTAAAATTCCAGTAGTCCCATCATAAAAAGATGAAGGGATTTTTCTTTTGAATTTCCAAAAATTATGTGTTCGAGAACTGCGGCCTTTACACAAATACATGCCGCGTATAAATTCACGCCACCCTATTATTTGTCGCACAAATCCCTCTGTAGAATTTATCGGGATACCCTCTTCCTCTGCAAAAGCCAAACTGCGATCCAACACTTCCTGCACCTGAATCAAGCCCACATTAATCAAAGGCGAAAGCACACTGTGGTTTAGGATAGATTGCCCTTGTACGATGGCATCCTCATAAACACCAAAATCAAAAAAGCGAATTTTTAAAAACTGATCCAACCAATCACTTGATTCTTGGTGAGTAATGGGATAGAATCTCTGATCTGGAACCTGTCCTGGGTTATCAGAAAATTTATTCTCAACATAATCAATGGCCTCATCCCAATACTTATTTTTAGAAGGAAAATTAACCGCAGGAGGCATTTTCTTCTTAGGATATTTTTTACGATTCTCTGAATCATAAGTCCACTTTCCTCCCTCAGGCTTTTCGTCATCCGTCATGAGAATAGATCTCTTTTTACGTTGTTGTTTGTAAAAAGAAGTTTGGAAAAATGATTTTTTATCGGATCTGAAAAACTTACTCAAATCCTCTGGTGTATTTAAAAACTGCGGGTCATCGTATATTTGAATCTCGCGATTTGTAGCTACTTTACGCAGACGTCTTTCTAACCAATCATCTGTAGGGTTAAGCACATGGATTGTATCTACTGACTGCTTCTTTAACTCACTTTTAAATTTTCTAATGTCAGATAATTTATCATCACAATCTATATAATGCACCTTTATTTCTATGCTTTCCAAATAGCTTTGGTAAAACTTCATAGAAGCGCGATGGAAAGCCAGCTTTTGTTTGTGAAATTTATATTGTTTGAAAAAAAGAAATTCTTCTATTAAATAAACATCATATCCATTTTCCAAAAGGACAGATTCTGAAAATAACTGATGCGGAAATATTATATTTATATTTTTAGACATGCGTTTTATTTCTTTTACACCGTTCGCTACAATATTTAACATTCAACCAATCCTTTGCCCATTTCTTACGCCAAGTAAATGGTCGATCACAAACAGGGCATAGTTTTTTAGGAAGATTCCTTTTATCAACTGTAGTATATGTATTTCCTTTTTTACTTTTCAAAATTGCAATTAGTTAAAGCATCGAGCATTTGAAAAATGATTCACGACAACTATTACAACTGTATTCTAATACTTATGTTTTGAGAGAAGAGTTTTTTTTAATTCAGAAAATGTCAGAATCAAGATTTTCTTGATTAATGGATTTACTTTATAACTGTTTCTTTCCTAAAATAATGTTTGGTGACAGCTCCAGCTGTCTCCGTAACGCGAATAATAAGCTCTGCTTGTCTCGTTAAAACCTTAGAATATTCCCACTCATTCTCGCCCTAATCACAATTCAGACATCTGCCAACAAACTTATATATTTTGCACCTCTAGCTCCAGATATTTATTTAGGTCCCGTAAGATTTATTCTAAAGGTATCGCACCTACGGCGCTTTCGTTTTCGTATGTTATACACTACTACAAAGATGCCGTCCCTCTGGGACTTATAATCATGTAGCAAGGTAGTCTCCATATATAATCATAGCCTATCACATAATCACCCTAATCACAGTTCAGACATTATCTAAAGTATAATCGCATTTAAAATCTTACTGATTTCTTTGCTTTTATTATAAACCATAAAATGGGTTCCTTGATTAATGACTACATCAGGTTCTTCAATCAATTTCAAAGGAAAGGTCTTGTCCAATTCACCGTGAATTTGAAACAATTCAATATTGTAGTTTACTTGCGGTTTTTCCCAAATCGACAATTGTTTTAAAGCCCATTGCAAATAATTATTTGTTTGACTATTGACCATATCCTTGACTAAGTTTTGAATTTCCTTAGATTGATATCCATGACTGGCGCCCCATAATTTTATTGTTTTTACAGTCAATTCTTTTGAAAACAATTTGTGAAGATGAAGTGGCTTTAAGAAACGAAAGTGAAATGGTATTTCTTCCCTAGATTTTACACTTGAGATTAAAATAATTTTTGTTATAGGTTTGAGTGCAGATATTTCTTGTGCAATCATTCCACCAAAAGAATGACCTATCAAAATAATTTCTTCGTCATCAAAATTTATTCTATCTGAAAATCTGATGGTATAATCTCTAATAAGTTCATCAGCTTTGGGTTCAATCCAATTTAAAAATTGAAACGCTGAGATATCCAAGTTAAGCTTATCAAAAATGCGGTTGTCAAATCCTAAACCTGGAATTAAAAATACTTTCATCAGTCTACAATTGTATCTTTAGTTATGCACTGATCAATTCATTCTGTCAATTGTATATCAAAAATAGACCACAATAAAGAATTCTTTCTTTCTTATAGTCTTACCTCGAATCCAAAAAACACCGAAGTCAGATTAATACTTGTACCAAAAGAACTAAAATCTTTTTCAACATCCGTATCCTCAATTTTCCAATTTCCGCGCACATAATTAATTCCACCTGTCCTTACAATCGCTCTAATCCTATCATTAATATTATACAACAACCCAATACCTACCCCTAATTCTAAATAATTTGCTTTTTCCTTTTGTACTAAATCATCACCCCGCTTTACTTCCTCATTAAGGAAATTAAAATCAAAGTAAGGTTGTAAAAAGAAAATAAATGACTTTTCTGGATTTAGCATATGTCTTGTAAACAATCCGAAACCAATTTGATTAGAATTTCTTTCAAATCGTCCAAGATTTGGTTGACCAATCAAAACCGTATTATCTGCCCAATAGTTCGCTACTCTATAGTCAAGTTGGAAACCGACCAATAATTGAGGTTTTAGTTCTTTGGCCAAATAAGGCGTAAAAGCAAAAGTTGTGTTTTTCGAATCTTCTGTAGTATTAGAATATATTCCACCTATACCAGAGTTGATTGTAAAACTTGAAAGAGGAAAGGCATTATTTTGTACAAGAAAATTAAATGATCCTCCCAAGACCATTTTGTTTTCAGAAACAGCTTCTTGTGCATTTGTAAATTGAAACATCGACACTAATAGTGCCATCGTAAATATTAATTTTTTCATAATTTTATATTGTTCTTTTTTTTTAAAAAATTTAATAGAATATGGCATCTAGTATATACGAAGCAAAGATATAATTCCTGCGTTTTTAATTTAGATTGACAAAAGAATGATCTAATTCTACTATGCTTTTCATTTATTTTTACTTTCCAAAGTTAAATCTAAACTACATCTTGTAATTTATCTAGCATTACCATAGTAAGTAATCACTTATTGTGAAGCCACTATAGCACTGCACTAGCACAGTCATTTTTTTATTTTATAATAAATTTCGCATTACCTACTTCTTTCACTTTGGCAAAATAAACGCCTTTAGGCAAACCAGAAACATCAATCTGTTTTGAATTCAAATTTGCGGCTTCAGATAACATAACAAGCTGTCCACTAATATTAAAAATCTCTATAGTATTTAATAAGCCACCTTTGGATGTAATCGTTAAAAGACCTTGAACCACTGGCACAGGATAGACATCGATGCCTGTTTCAGATTGCATATTCTCAGCAGCAATGCTTGTTGTTCCCACACAGACAACATCACCATAAATATTGACATTTGCTATACTTGTAAAATTAGAATTTGAACTATTGCCGATACCGATGAATTTTACATAACGGGCACTCACATTATTCAAACTAAAAAACTGTTCCGTATTTACTGAAGCATTAGATTCTGCAGAGGTGGCTGATTCAATAACAGTTGTAAAAGGTCCCGAAGCTTCATTCGCCACAGCTATAGAAAAAGTCGTTGTCCTTTCATCTGCTTTCCAAAAATTAATACCAATTTCTGTTAGTACATGCACACAACTCAGATCGAAAGTAATTGACACTTCGGGTTCTGCATCAGTATCACCAGTCCAATAATTAGAAGTATCATCATTGTATGCATTCTCATCAAGAATCTCGTCTTTGTCTTCTTTGCCTATACTGGAAGCACCAACAATTGTAATCTCTGATGGCAAAAAAGTATTCAACTGTACTGCTGTCACACTACTGGACAGATCACCACCTCCTGCGACTTCATCAACTACAATGACGCCATCACGATCTTCGCCCGTTGTGTTTTCTGTTGTCGTAGCTGTGATCGTCATTCTACCCGAACCAGACATAACATCCAATTCTAACCAAGGTATATCTTCAGTGATGGTCCAATCCACATTGGCAATGACATCAAAAGTCATCGTCTCACCATACTTGCCAAAAGTCAAAGTCAATGGAGATACTGCCAAAGATGGTTCTGAAACAGCACCAAACCCGACGCTCACCCCAACGTCCAAGGAATTGAAAGGCAATTGCATACCGTTAGCTCCAAATTCTTCAGCTCCTGCATCAAAATTTGCATCCCTATTCCCACCTAAAATATCTTGCGTTAAAAAATCATAACTCCCTATACCTGCATCAACAGCAATACTATTGTCTGCAAGTCTATAAAAGGAACCATCATCAAACAGTTCATTATCAGATAAGCCTGTAATATTTCCTTCAGAAACAGAAGCGCCAGATGGTGATGTAATGATTTGAATATCATCGATGCTAGAATTGTACATGATATTATTCGCTACAATTAAATTTTCTGGCTCTTGATCTAAGTCACTACTCACCTTAGTCCCTATCCTTAAGGCATAATCACAGTTAACAAAAGTATTGTTGACCACTTGCACATTTTTTACTTGGAAGTAACCATTGACTGCAGAATTTAACCGCCCATTAGAAACATTGATTCCTCCTGTCGCGTTTGAAGTAGAGCCTCCCGGTTTTGTAGAATTAGCGGCTTCGATATAATTATTATAGATTTTATGACCTTCTCCGATCACACGCACGCCACCGCTAAAGGCATTATTATCCGCAAAAAAATAGTTACCAAAGACCTCACAATTGTCACCATGTCTAAGCGTCAATGTCCCTGCGTAATTTCTAAATGTGTTGTTGTAATATTTATTTTGACCAGACTTATTTGAAATGACCTCTACCTCACCAAAAAAGTTATTGAAATAATTTTTGTACACCTCTGTAAAAGAATCATCAAGTGAGGTGCCACTATTACCTATACGGATAGCATCTTGATCATTGTCTTCATTGAGTTCATTAATGGGTGTTCTGTCTGCAAAATAGTTGTGGTGAATGGACAAGTAATCAGGTTCACTTGAATTTCTATTGTCATTAATAATACTACCGACACCGTACTTGCCAATGAAAGAATTATATGCAATTTCGTTGTATTGCCCATCCGCTAATATCCATTTATAAGTGAGACTCTTTTGAATCTCATTACCATTATATGTATCAATTTTATTATTCAGCACTTTACAATAGTCGCAACGCTTTATTTCAAATACCGGTTTGATAGTACTTCCACTGGTTACCAAGTTAGCAGGATCTTGAAACACTAAGCCAGATACTGTGATATATGAGCCTTCCATATAAACTCGCGAGTTTCCAGTCATCAATGCCGCACCTGGATTTTGTGCAGTGATGGTAATAGGCTGTGCAGATGTCCCGTTCTTATTTATATCAACAAAGACATCTTTCCAAATTCCATCTGCTAAAGTGATAGTAGTACCTGGACCTGCTGCAGCAATAGCATTATTTAATTCAGTTGAATTGGTTACAAGCTGTGCATAACTTACAGTACAAATAAAACATAGTACTAGTGCATAAAATAACTTAGTTACGGACATATATTAATTTTTCAAAATACCTTATGAAATACAAATTTTAAATAAAACGTATAATATCTAAATTTACATCGCTTGAGTGAGTTTTTCATGTTTTAAGCTTACTATCAAAGTAAATAGTCAATGAAATTCATTAGAAATATTTTTATCAAATTATAATCACACCATTCTTAAATCTTTAGCGTATTTAATTCTCAAAACACTAGCTTTATTCTAATTTAGCAAACAGACAAGAGAGAGGATTTATTTTTCAATTTAAGCTAATTGAATGCATAAACATTTTATGATGTGTCCTTAATGGAATTTAATCTGGTCTCAAAAAATCTTTTCAAACATAATGCACAATTGCATTCTAGCATAAGACTTAACATGACGAATAAAGGAAAAACTAAAAGAGTAGATCAATTTAATAAGTTAGTCAAAAATAAATTTAATCTATACAACAGTCTATTTCTCAATTTGCCTTACAGCAAAGTCAGCGATACTGGAGAAATGATTCCATTATTGGCACAGGTTTGCCAAAGAGATCTTGATAAAAATTTACAACCCAATCAAATTTTAAAGAATTTCTTTGAGCAAACTCTAAATATTTATGATGAAAAAATCCAGATAGATTATATGTTTAGAGTTATACAATTTGTTGAGAGGCAGATTGTATTGTTTGACAGTGTTGAAGATGCTGCATTTGGTGCATTAAATAAATTGGGTGACTACTTGGTACTCAAGGACATTTTTAGTAAAACCAATAATTCTCTAATTAATCAAAAAGAAGCGCTCAAGAAACTGAATGAGTTTAGCGCTCGTATTGTTTTCACAGCCCACCCTACTCAGTTTTACCCTCCAAGTGTTTTAGATATCATAAAGAGACTGGGCGTATCCATAGGTAAAAACGACATTAATAATGTAGATACGCTGCTGCGACAATTAGGACTGACCTCTCTTTTAAACAGCAAACAACCTACGCCACTCGATGAAGCTAAGAACATTATTTATTATTTAAGAACGGTTTATTATGATGCTATTGCCAAACTTTATGGCAAAACAAAAAGGCATTTTACAGCTGAAGAATTTAGCAACCCTAATGTCGTTCAACTTGGATTTTGGCCTGGCGGAGACAGGGACGGTAATCCATACGTAACCGCATCTATTACAAAACAGGTTGCTAGTGAGCTTAGAGTATCTCTTGCAAAGTGCTACTACAACGATGTCAAAAATCTACAATTGAGATTGAGTTTTAAAGGTGTAGCCGAAGAAATAACTAAGGTCAGAGCACAATTGTATGGTCCAATGTTTGATCCTACAATAAATATTCCGCATCAAGAAATCACGGAATCATTCCAATTAATCAGACGCTTGCTTGTTGAAAAATACCATAGTCTCTTTTTAGAAGAGGTAGACAACTTCATAGATAAGCTTCAAATTTTTAAGTCGCATTTCGCTACTTTAGATATAAGACAAGACCATAGCGTTCATTTAAAGTTAATGGAAGAGATTCTTATAGCAAAAGATAAAATTAAGTCTTCAATTTCTGAGTTGGATCAAGAGACATTGATTTCTATACTTTGCGAAGAAAATATATCGTTAGAAGGATTAGAATTTTCATCCGACTTACTCAATGATACCATTGAGAATATTTCTCAACTCAAAGACATCCAAGCAAGTAACGGGGAAGCAGGATGTAACAGATACATCATAAGTAACTCAGAAGACATCTATTCAGTCTTATTTGTTTATGCTCTTTTCAGATGGTGTGGCTATCAAGAACAAGACATTCATTTTGATATTGTTCCATTATTTGAAACAATGGCCGGCATGGATAATTCATCTGATATCATGACTACCCTTTTTAATTTACCAGCGTACAAAAATCATTTAAAAATAAGATCAGCCAAACAAACTATGATGTTAGGCTTTTCTGATGGCACAAAAGATGGTGGCTACCTTAAGGCGAATTGGTCTATTTTTAAAACCAAAGAAAAACTAAGTAAAATTTCTTTGGATCATGGTTATGAAGCTATCTTTTTTGATGGGAGAGGTGGTCCACCTGCCAGAGGTGGTGGAAAAACGCATCGATTCTATGCCTCACAAGGAAAGAATATCTCCAGCAAGGAAATCCAACTTACCATTCAAGGCCAAACCATAACTAGTACCTATGGTACAAATGAACAGTTTATCCATAATTGCGAACAGCTTATTACAGCTGGAATATCTGACAACAGTAAAGACATTTCTAAAGAGCATCGCGAACTTATTAATGATTTGGCAGAGCGCAGTTTCAAAAAATACAAAGCGCTAAAGGAACATGATAAATTTCTTGATTATTTAGAAAAAAAGAGCACTTTACATTTCTATAAAAAAGCTAAAATAGGCAGCCGTCCTGGAAAAAGAGGCAACAAAGCTAAATTAGAATTAACAGATTTACGTGCTATTTCTTTTGTGGGTTCATGGAGTCAATTAAAACAAAATGTACCTGGTTATTTTGGTATAGGAACCGCTCTTAAAGCACTAAAAGATGAAGGCCAATTATCGAAAGTAAAAACGCTTTTTAATGAAGTGCCATTTTTTAAAGCCCTTCTTTCAAACAGTATGATGGCTTTGACTAAGTGCTATTTTGAGCTTACTTCTTATATAAAAGATGATGAAGAATTTTCAGAATTTTGGCAAATCCTTTTTGATGAATATACTTTGACCAAAAAACTGATTCTTGAAGTGGCTGGGTACACAACACTCATGGAAGAAGAGCCGGTATCAAGGCAATCCATTATGATGCGAGAATATATAGTTTTGCCGCTTTTGGTGATTCAGCAGTATGCGTTACAGAAGATTGGTACAGAAAATTCATTTCAAGAAGAGTATGAAAAAATAATTGTGCGGTCACTTTATGGCAATATTAATGCTTCAAGAAATTCTGCATAAATTTTTTCTAAGGAAGTTTATACTCATGTATAAATTTAATCACTTTTAATAGGTGTACAAATTTCTAAAATAAACCCATTAACATCGCGTAGATATCCTACTTTTTGTCCCCATGGTTTAGTAACTGTACTTTCTAAAAGTGTGGCACCTTTCCCGATGGCATTTGCCATAACTTTTTCTACTTCACTTGTCGTGAATGCCAATTCAATGCCAAAAGGTTTTTCATAAGGATCACTTTTTCTAAATCCTTTTTTAAAATTCGAATTCCCTAATTTCATATTTGCGAAAGCTAAAGTTGTACTTCCTGAGCTAATTTCTCCATAATCTTTTTCAGGCGTGAGCATTTTTTGTTCGAAACCAAAAGCTTCCTGATAGAATGCGATGGTTTTAGGTACATCTTCAACATAAAGAATTGTGTAAGCGTAATTTATTTCCATAGGAATATGTCTAATTTAAAATTGTTGAGGAAAATCCCAAGGGTCAATACTATTGCAAAACTACAAACAAATAATCCGTTTCACTTTGTAAAAAAACGACATTATCTAAAAGCGCTCGGATTCTTTCCAGCGATACGATTAATTTCTTTATTCATGTGGGCGTGATCATAATATCCTGCGTTATAAGCAATTTCAAGTAAACTAGTGTGTGGTGATTTTGAAATTTGACTTTTGGCATGAGTGAATCGTATAATGTTTGAAAACGCTTTAAGGGTTACACCCATCTCTTTTTTGAACTTTCGTTCCAAATGTCTTGTACTGATTAAATTAGATTTTGCCAATTCTATAATACTCATTTTTCCTTTTGATTTTCTTATGTTATTGGTCAAGGTGAGAATCCGATTATCCAAATTATGCTTAAATGATTCTGCTTTTTTAAAAATGTATTTTTCGAGATAGTAAACTTTATCCGACATAGCGTCAAAGTCATATAATTTTTGCATCCAAGTCGAATCCCAAGATGGATCTAATTGAGAAAAATCGATTTTTTGATTATTTGTTTCTCCAAGCGGGAGTCCTGTCAAAAAAGCAGCATGCTCTGCTTTCAATCTTATTCCAATAATATGAGCGTTAGCACCCAAAGATTGTTCTTGATGCTGAGTCATTAAGCCAGAAACAAATCCTCTATTTTGATTTAAATCTATTATCAAATCCACACAAGCATCCGGCAGTACATTAAACTTAATCTTATCTTTTGGACCTTTGTAAATCCAAATGGATTCAATTGCATTTTGAGTTAGAATTGATGGGTTTATCTCTTGATACATTGAATAATATTATTAGAAAAAAATTAATTAAAATCAAAATTCTAACCGAGCTCTAAATACACCATTTTTAATTTGGATAATATTTTGGTCATCATCTGATTCTACCATTTGTCCTTCAAAAGTGCCTCTTATAAACCCATCCTCTACATAATCGATGTTTGTAAGAGTCAATAGGTTTTGTGCAAAGCTTCTGTCATTAGCATACTCAGTTGTAATCCCTGTATTAATGGCATAATAGAGGTGTGCACAAGCATCGTTCACTAGAAATTGATCAGGACAATTATCACTAGAATAGCTGCCCGTTTGCAGATCAATAGAAGGCGAAAAGTAAAGAGAGATTTGTATTGATTTTTCATGAAGTTGATTATTAACGCCCAGCCCAGATATTTGAACCAAGTTATAAAAATCAGTCTCTACAACCCCTGCCACAGTAATGTAATCATTAAACGATTCACCGTTTACTTCCGCATTCATAAAAACCTCTTGCGCCTCCATCGCAATCTCTTCTGGATCCATAAACAACTCCAAAGGCATAAAGAATTTGCCATTTTCAATCCTTTTGCTAATTATTGAAGATTCAGAAGAAAAGACTGTTGCAGAAAAGGTCCCTCTGATAGAACCTCCATTGGTATAATCAATCTCAGTAACTTGAACTTCAACACTCACATTGTTAGTTAATGGTGTCTCATATGTCCCATATTCTATCGCATCACCATTAATATTTTCATTATATTCTATATTTATAGAAGGCAATGAAAAATCTGTATTTATATGAAGCGGTGTAACAAATGTTTGAGGCCCAGGTTCATCACGCAACGGATACCAAAAATTCAATAATATCGATTTTCCGTTATCAACATCCTGGTCAACAGCAGCAATAACAATGGAATGTACATCTTTTGCATATGTGCCAACTCCATTTTCAATGTTAGATTCAAATGTGACACCGTCGACTTCAGCTGTCATAAAATACGCTGTGTCGTCAATATTGCTAGGATCGTTAGATGGATCGTCATCATCACTTCCACATCCCAAAAACAATAGGCTTGATAAGGTACAAAACAAGACAAATAAAAAACGAGATAAGATCATTTTCAAAATTTAGGGTTTAACAAATACTCACATTCAGTTGGTTAAATGAATATATATATTAAATCAATTGGTGTTTAAAATTTGAATATACAATTTGTTTTCTTTTGGTGAAAAAATAAATTGGATTTTGAATGCCTGTATAATTACATATTTCCATTACAATGGCTATAAAAAAACACTATAGAACTACAATAGTTGTAAAATGATAAATCCATGCTTTCAAATTAAACTAAGGAATAACGCTAATAAAAAAGCCGAGATATCTACATTGAGATTTCTCGGCTTATTAATTTTTTAAACTATTACCTGTCTATATTGAAATCTGACTAGTTTGATTAAAGTAATCCGTACTCACAACCACATCATAGTCTCCTTTCTCTAGTTGGCCAAGGTTAAAAATCTTTCTAAAGCTTCCTGTTTTATGCCTATTAAAGTCGTACACCAATACACCCTTTGTATCGTAAATTGCCACTTGAATATCTCCTTCACTTGGAAAGTATGCATTAATCATAATTTTTTGATCCATTCTGACGAGTTGAGGTTTAAAATGAGAAACCTTATTTTCAATATCTAAACTCTCATTGCTAATCACAGTTTCAAAAAGCTCTATAAAATTATCTCCTTCAACTTTTAAAGTATATTCTCCTTGAGGTAATTTTTCTAGGTTAAACTTCATCTTACTCTCCTGCTTGTTGACTCTTTTTATAAATACCAACTCGCCAGATGCATCAGTGATTGTAAAAAATTCTATATGGGTATTTAGCCCTGAAAGATTCAAGATCACAGCTTTCTCATTTTTAATAACATCAAGTGTTATTTTCTTGGGTGAATTATTTGCAGGCAATTCTAAAAACGAGAAAAGAAGGCATGCGGCAATAAATAATAAATTTTTCATGTATTAAACTTTTTGTCTAAATAGAAATATTTCTATAATACAAATATGAACTAGTCTGCCAAATAAATATTACCTAAGTTTGTTCAATACATGTCCAATATTAACCAGTGATGTTAATTTTGTACTATTTTTAGTTAATATTGAATATGTTTTTATTTTTAGCCAAATTATATATGGAACTAAAGCAAAAAATACACGCCATTCCAAGATTAAAAAAAGTAGAGCCTGACTTTGGTTCTTGTTTGAGATACTCAAGATTTACAGAACGTAATCCTGACGCCAAAGCTTATTGGCACTATCATCCAGAAGTAGAATTAGTCTATATTGAAAAAGGCTATGGCAATAGATATGTAGGGAATCACATTTCAAAATTTGATGGTGGGGATTTGATTTTACTTGGACCCAATATTCCGCATTTTGGTTATGAGTTTGGCCTACAAGGAATCAATGAAGAGATTGTTGTCCAATTTAAAAAAGACTTGATTAAAAACTCCTTACAATTTATCCCAGAACTAGAGCTTATTGGAGAATTGATCAGAAAGTCGAAGTCTGGCATTTCATTCTATGGTGACACAAAGAAATTTATTGGTAGCGAGCTAGTCTTGATGGACAAGAAAAATCCTTTTGATAAAATGCTCAGTATTTTAAAGATCTTACAGTGCTTAGCACGATCTGAAGAATATGAATTATTAAATGCGGATGGTGTTACATTAATTATCCAAAATCAAAATGAAGAAAGAATAAATAAAGTCTATCAATATGTCAAGGATAATTATGAATCTGATATTACACTTGAAGAGATAAGCAAAATAGCTTTGCTGACTGTCCCCTCATTTTGCAGATACTTTAAAAAGTATACCAAAAAAACATTTACGCAGTTTGTGAATGAGTTTAGAATTAGACAAGCGATCAGACTCATCGCAGTAGGTAACAAATCCATTTCAGAAATAGCTACTGAAGTGGGCTTCAATAATTTTTCGAACTTCAGCAAACAATTTAAAAGAGTAACTGGAGGACCCCCTTCAAAATATAAGAAATCTATGTATCAGATTTTGAGATAATATTACACCAGCCTTTATGTGTATCGATTTTATGCGCAGAAAAAATTAGGAGTTTAAAACTTTGACAAATAAAAAAAACGCACAGGCATTGACTGCCGTGCGCTTCATCATTGTAATATTATTATTCTTAATGCTTCTTCTTTAATTCATCAGCTGTCACAGAACCATCTTTATTGGCGTCCATTTCATCAAATCTATCAGCGAGAGGTCCTTTGGCTTCGCTTTTTGAAATTTTACCGTCTTTGTCCATATCCATTCTTTCCATAATTGCTTCAGCATTAGGTGGACCCTTTCTTCTTCTTCCTCCTTTTTCTCCTTTGCCACCACCACGGTTACCATTTTTGATAGGACAGCCAATCGACTTAGTTACAGCCGGATCAGGTGTACGCCCATATATCAAATCATTAATAGCATCAGTTAAATATTCCTCTTCTACTTCTTCTGGAGAACGCGGATTATCATCAATACTTCCCGTGTATCTAAGAACCATTTCTTTGTCTACTAAAAAAACATGTGGTGTCTTAGTTGCGCCAAATTTTTGATACACAGAAGCATTATCCTTTAAGTAATCAAAAGGGAAATTTTTCTCACGCGCTCTTTCCTTCATATCTGCCATGCTTTCCCCACCATCAGGAACTTTATTTGAGTTTATGGCTACAACTGGATATCCCTTGGGAGCCATTTCATTGTGTATTTGTACCAGTTTGTCTTCGCTGGCTATTGCGAATGGACAAACATTACTTGTAAACACAACTATATAACCATTGGTGTCATCATAGTTTGAAAGGGAAACTTTTTCACCATCTATATTCTTAAGGCTAAAGTCTTCTACCTTATCACCAATTTGATACGAAGCCACAGCACTCTGTCCTCCTCCATCTCTTTTATTTTGAGCATTAAGATTTACAATCATTACTACTGTAGCAAAAAATAAAACTATTGAATTCTTCATAATTATTTTTTTCAAGTGAATAAAACTTTCTTTAAATTTTGGAATTACTTCCATCAATTAAAATCCAAAAAAATAAAATTTTTCTTGATCACATAATTGGTTAAGGTCTTTAGTTATCTCAGCTATTTAAAAATAGAATCTTTTAAGATCGTATTCTTTAGGCAAAAGACATTAAAGCCAATTTAAGACTACCTACGTCTACCACCACCACCGTAGGTCATAGCTTCACCTTTGCCAAAACCATAGCTTATACCAAAAGTTATAAATCGACCCAATTGTCTAAAGCTGTAATTTTCTATGTTATCATCAAAAACAAATGACTCTCTAATCCTTGAAGCAAAGACATCTCTTACGCTAAGGTTAGCTACAACTTTGCCTCCCAATAGCTTATATCGGGCTCCTAAATCCATGTAAAGATTATCGGACCTTATCCCTTGTATCGTCTGTTCTTTTGAATCATATCTTCCCGTAACTTCTACATCCATTGCTTTGCTGATTTTATACTTAGTTGTCAGTTTTGTATTCCATCGGTCGTTGCTGAAGTCAAAAACTTGGTCTTGGAAAGTGCCCTCCCGATTAAAATAGCTATAATTAAAATCTCCATTAATTGTTACTTTTTTAAGGGGCACATATTTGAAGTTCAACTCCAATCCCTTTGTATCTGCCGTACCCACATTAAGTGGCGAAAATACTCTTACGTTATCCGTGAAAGTCGATATATAATCAATCTTATCTCTTGTTAATCTCTGATATACATTTACGTTAAAAGTAATTTTGTCATAAATAAAAATACTTCCTATCTCATATGAATCAGTAAATTCAGGCATCAATAAAGGGTTTCCTGTTCTGATTGAAAAATTATTTCTGATATTGAAAAACGGATTCAAATTCCATAAACGTGGTCTATATATCCTGCTGCTATAACTGGCTTGTAATGATATTCTTTGATTAACCTTATAAGACACGTGCGCCGAAGGAAAAAGATTTACAAAGGTTTGATTATTGTCTTCTTGTGTATTTGCAAGGAATGTTGACAAATCAGTATACTCAACTCTTGCGCCCACTTTCAATCCCCACTTTCCACTTTCATAACCACCAGTCGCATAACCTCCAAAGACCTTTTGCCTATATTCAAACAAGTTAGTGAAACCAGGATTTACGACATATTCATCGTCGATGAGATCCTCTACACTATAATCATTACTTACTATATTATGTACATACTGAAAACCTGTTTCAAGTGTAAAGTTATTTTCGTAAGGTTTAGTATAATCTAAGTTTAACGAATATTTCGACTCTTTAAATTCTGTATCTGTAAGTTGATCCGACAAACCTACATCACCAGCGATCAGCTCTTCTGAAAAAACTGAAGATTGATCCTTAGCAAAATAATTTCCAATAGCGCTAAAAACAAGTTGATGATCTTTATTATCGTCAAATTCTCTCTTAAACTGTAGGTCATATTGAAGCTTCGGATTCGTAGCTTGTGTAGATTCAGATCTGTTCCAAGTATCAAGCGAACCATTATCCAAGAAATTAAATTCAGTAAATGAAGGTTGATCCTCTTCTTCAAGTGTATAACTTCCCGAAAGGGTAATAATATTTTTTTCATTAATATAATAATCCGTACCAATAACAAAGTTATAGAATCGCTCATTACGTGCTTCAACACCAACAGAACTCAATTCAGTACCCGCTTCAAAGTCAGTGGTTCTATTCTCTGAATCATACTCTCTTTCCTTATACCCTAATCCTAGCTGTGTAAATAGATTAAAGTTTTCAGTGCGCTTATTCAAACTAAGACCCAAACTATGATTAGCAGGTACACCCGCATTTATGGTTACTGAACCGTTGACTGACTTTTTATCGTTTTTCTTAAGAATAATATTTATAATCCCTGACGTCCCTTCCGCTTCATACTTCGCTGACGGATTGGTGATCACCTCAACTTTCTCTATCATATCTGCCGTAATGTTTCCTAAAGCTCCTGACTCTTCGTCTGCTAAAACAGATGGCTTTCCATTAATTAGGATTTGAACACCACTACTCCCTCTAAGCGTTACACTACCTTCAATATCAACATTTACAGAAGGCACGTTATTGAGCACCTCCAATGCACTTGCACCTGAATTTGTTAAATCCGATCCTACGTTAAATATTCTCTTGTCTAATTTAAACTCCGTTGTCGACTTTTCAGCTGTAACTACAATTTCTTCTAACATCTTACCTTCTTCTTTTAAAAGTATCTCACCAAAAGAAGCCAAATTCCCTTGTAACTTATAATCTGAAATTTTCAGTGTTTGATAACCTAGAAAAGAAACACTGACATAAACATTTTGGTTTGTAGATTCTAGGCTAAAAGCTCCTCCACTTTCAGTAGTCGTGCCTACAACAAAATCATCTGTCTCATTATCATACAATGCTACATTTGCAAAATCCACAGGTACACTAGTGCCGGCATCTTTCACAATTCCAGAAAAAGTAATTGTCTCATGATTATCTTGGGAATCAACTCCTGGCATAAATCCATCTTGTCCTGAAAGACTATATATAGTAAGCAGTAAAATCGTAGTCAAAAAAGTTTTCATAAGTCAATAATTTTATTGATAGTATAAAGGTGACGTTTCTTACTGAGTTTTTTTTGAATTATCTGCAAACATCATAGTTTATAAGGGAAACTGCATGTTTACTCACTTAGGGTGTGAATTGTGCAGTTGGCATGATTAAAACTGCAGTTAACCTGAATGTCTAGTTAGCAAAATGGGATGATCCTTATATTTATATAAATTTAACTAACTAAATGGGGTCAAATGATTCAAATAATCAAAGAAAAACCAAGGAACTACTTTATCAAATAGTTGTTCACTTGCTTGTTTTTACAACATATGCGGTGACCCGTAGGGAGACGTCTATTACCCCTTTTGAAATTGTTTCTTTTGCCAATTATGCGGTTACTGCTTTTTTTATAAACTACTTTGTTCTGCCTCGTTACTATAAGAATAAAAAGACATTTCAATTATTACTAATAATCATTTTATCTTTGTTCGCCTGCATCCTCATTGAAGAAGTCGTTTTAGAACCTATTTTTTTTCCAGCAGACAGAGGGGCTAACGTCAAACTTTTCTGGACTATCATTACAGTACTGCCACGCTTGTCACTTCTCGTTGTTTTCAAGTTGGCATGGGATATGATTTTTATAAGACGAGAATTGGAAAAAGTAAAATCGATAGCTGAGCAAAATGAACTTCATTTTTTACAAACACAGATCAATCCGCATTTTCTTTTTAATAATTTAAACAACATTTATTCTTTCGCCTTAGAAGGTTCTCCCAAGACTCCAGAAATTATCTTAGGATTATCAGATATGATGCGCTATGTTTTATATGAGTGCAAAGAGGACTATATGTTATTAACAAAAGAACTGAAGCAACTTGAAAATTTTATCAAATTAAATGAATTACAAATTGAAGATAGAGGCCAAGTAACTTTTGAATCTACAGGAGAAAACGAGAGATATAAAATTGCCCCTCTGATTCTCATTGTTTTTGTTGAAAATGCATTCAAACACAGCGTGTCTAGTTTGAGTGAGGGTATTTATATTTCGATAAAAACGAAAATTACATCAGACAACAAACTATTATTTACTTGCGAAAACAACTATTCGGAAAGCACAAACACAGATAGCTTGTCTCACGGCATCGGCTTAGAGAATGTTCATAAGAGATTAGAATTGATTTATGGTGACAATTATGAATTAGACTACAGTGCAGAAAATAGTAAATATATTGTCACTTTGAAAATGCCTTTAATTGAATTGAAATAGATGAATTGCATAATCATAGAAGACCAGCCACCTGCGCAAAGGATTCTTAGAAAGTACATAAGTGATTATGGAAGCTTGGAACTTTTGGCCACATTTACAGATGCAGTACAGAGCATAGATTTTCTTTCAAAACATAAAGTAGATCTTATTTTTTTGGATATCCATTTACCTAAATTATCGGGCGTTGATTTTTTAAAAAGTTTGAGTAAACCGCCTTCTATTATTTTCACTACAGCATTTTCCGAATTTGCACTGGAAGGATACGATCTTAATATTGTCGATTATCTACTCAAGCCATTTTCTTTTACCAGATTCTTACAAGCCGTCAGCAAAGTACCAACACCCAATGACAACATAGTAGCTAGTGACAATCAAGAAGGAGAACACAATTTCATTAAGTCTGGCTTTGAATTTCACCGTGTAGATATTAATGACATTACATACATCAGTTCGGATCATGACTACACGGAGATACATACAACTCAAAAAAAATATCTAAGCAGTGAAAAACTCAAGCACTGGGAAACTCTTTTAGAAAGCAAAAATTTTATACGAACCAACAAGTCCTACATTATTAATTCACGATATGTGACCAGTTTAAGCAGTTCGCAAATTGTACTTAACGATGATACTAATATTCCAATTGGTAGAGCTTATAAAAAGAATGTTGCAGACCATATGAATCTAAAAAAATCGTGAGAATTTTTTTTAGATGGTTTTAAGGGGCTAGGGTAAAATCTCTTGAAATGTGAATAAAAATCAAGGCAATCATTCAATCATAAAAATCACAGTTCAGACAACTAAAACCATTTTTTTCTTTTAAAAAACAAAAGCATACCAATAGCTACGACAATCATGACAATCCACATTACAAAATAACTATATCGATACTTAAGTTCTGGGACATATTCAAAATTAGTACCGTAAATGCCTGCAATAAAAGTCAATGGAATAAATACAACTGAAAAAACAGTAAGAAATTTCATTATATCATTAAGCTTACTGCTAATGGTTGTATGATAGATATTAAGTTGGTCTGACAATATTTCACGATAGTTGTCTGTGGCATCATTGGCTTGACTAACATTATCTTCAAGTTCTTTAAAGTGCACATAAGTACTTTCTGTAATAAAATCTGATTCAGTTTTCGCTAATGAAAAAATCATTTCTTTCGCGGGCTTAATGCTTTTTCTCAAATAATTTAATTCGCGCTTATAGTTATTGATTTCATTTATTACATCTTGATTCGGATTGAGAAGCATGGTATCTTCTAAGGTCTCAATCTTTTCACCTAAGACACCCATGACATATAAATAATTATCAATCACAATATCTAATAGAGCAAAAGTTAAATAATCTGTCCCTCCATTTCTGATTCTCTTCTTTTGCTTTCTTATCCTTTCTCTTACGGGTTCGAATACATCTCCTCTCTGCTCTTGAAATGAGATTAATACACTTTTAGTGAGAATTAAACTTAGATTTTCGACAACTGTGTTTTGATTCTCCTCGTCTAGTCTTAACATTTTTACAGTTACTAAGGCACAATTATCATATTCTATGACCCTCGGTCTTGCATCCGTATTTAATACTTCCGCCATCACTAACGTATCTAAATTAAATGCTGTTGATATTTCGTGTATTATTGTAGTATTATGCAAGCCATCAACATTTATCCAAGTCACTGTGTTTCTATGTTGAAATACGCTAAGCTCTTTTACCGTTTTAACATCATCTTCAGTTAAGCTATCAGAATCAAAATCTATAAGTCTGAGTAAGACTTTGTTTGCTTTTTTATCTCCTCTAAAAACTATATCGTCAGGCGCTAGTCCGATGCCCTGCTTGTCTTTTTTTATAACTCGTGTCATGTTCTTCTTATGTGCTAATCAAGATTAGAATAATTTTCAAAAGAATAATTGCTTGATCCCTTTGTACTATTTTTGTTTTTTTAACTCCCTGTAAGGTAAAACAATTTCTGGTGTATAATTTATTCGTACAGACATTTGAATTGATCGTACAAATTGGGCTTGTAGTATTGTGACATATAATGCCTACACTTTGTTACTTGTTTTTCAACCATTGATCGTAGTATAAATTTTTAATTCTTTTTCTTTTTGTTGAATCAATTATTTCTTCGATCTTCCAATCATTTTCTTTAAATTCTGCTTTGTACCAAATTGATTCATCATCTCGATTAAATATTGAATCACTATTAGAATCTCTCCGTGTTTGGATTAAAATTTCTTCTGAATTTGGAATCACTTGAAAGAATAGTAAATCTTCATTTTTAGGAGAAACTCTTTTGAAGTTCGTTCCGTTGGATTCTGAGGCAAATAAATATTCCGGATCTATTGCATTTAGCCTGTTGTCCTTATTGAAATCAATATCAGCAATTTCATATAACACTTTTTCATACAATATATGAGCGCCTCCGTTATGACCGCTTTTAGAGGCATAAATTTGCGAAATTCTTATTTTATCTTCTGTTAAAAGCCGCGTCTCTCCTGTTTGCCTATTGTAAAACAAAATATTCCAATAGCGAGGATAATCATCTGAATAATATCCAATTTTACTAGACCTTTTTCTTCTTTCTGGTAGTTCTGTTGAAATCGGAATGAGTACTTGATTTGTGCTGTCTAAAACTATTGGCGATTCATATTGAAATTTATATTTCGCCACTATTGAATCTATTTGTTTGGAAGTTAAATCTTCAGTTTCAATTGAGCTAATTCTTGGCTTATGCTCTTGACAAGAAAGCATTACAATTATAAAAAGTATTCCGATGATTTGTCTCATTTTTATTATATGTTATAAGGCAGCAAATTAGCTAGCAGTTCTTCATTAATTTCACTTAGCAATTACCCTTCTTAATATTAAGCAAATTATATTTGATCTGGTATTAGCATTTTATATTTACTTTTTATCCTTTTGTAATTATCACTATTAATAGGATCAAATTATGCTAGCCCTGAAAGCAGTTAACCAAAAAAATCATATGGTTTTTCAGATGGCATTATGGGGTTAAGGCAATATGGGGTTAAGGCAATATGGGGTTAAGGCAATATGGGGTTAAGGCAATATGGGGTTAAGGCAATATGGGGTTAAGTTAGAAAAAAGTTTTCGTTCGTGCGAATCAACTATAACGAAAATTTTAAAAAGATTACATAGATTGTTTTATTGGCAAGCCAAAGCTTGTCGTCTTAAAGTAAATTTTATTACAACAAAAAATTCATATTGTTTTTTAAATAGTCATAAGGGGTATTAACAAAAAAATCTTAGATATCTTTAGGACCTACTTGTATCCAAATGAGTGAATTTTGATATCTAATTGAAGGTCTTCTTTTTTACAACACATATAATCAAGGATTTTTTTTAATCATAAGAAACACAGTTCTCATAATTGCAATTCACAATTTTCTCGAGTCTGTATTCAAGAGCAAATGTCTTCCCAATTTGAATGAATGTATTCACCCTCTTGATTCTTAAAGTACCCTTTATGCATTAGCGATATCCTTTGTTACATGTGTCGCATTATGACCCCCTAGAAGTAAGTTTAAGTTAGCCTCATAATCCCGAAAAAAACATCCATTTCAAATCTACAGCTCAAATAAAAATTGCATCTTTGAACCCTATGCATGATAGACATTCAAACAAAAGAAGATACTTCAGCGAACAAGGTACAACAACAAAGAAGTACATCATTCCATATGTGGAAAAAGTCATGACCATCAACACTGAAACGAGGGTCTTAGAAATTGGTTGTGGTGAAGGAGGCAATCTCATGCCATTTTTAGAATTGGGATGTGAAGCCATAGGTGTTGACCTTCATGCAAAACAAATTGAAAGAGCTAAAATTTTCACAATAGAAGATATCCCCGAAGCTAAAGTGAAATTTTTAAATGAAAACATTTACAATTTAACCATTGAAGAAATCGGCAAATTTGATCTCATCATGCTCAAAGATGTCATAGAACATATTCCCAATCAAGAAAAATTCATGGGGCATCTCAAACAATTTTTAAAACCGCAAGGAAAAGTCTTTTTTGGTTTTCCACCTTGGCGCATGCCATTCGGAGGACACCAACAAGTTTGCAAGAGTAAACTCCTCAGTAAATTGCCTTACTTCCATCTTCTTCCAAAACCTATCTACAAACTTATACTTAAAGCTTTTAAAGTTCATCCATCAAATGTGAAAGAATTACTGGAAATTAAAAGTACAGGAATTAGCATTCGTCGATTTGAAAACATTGTCAAAACAAACAATTACAGAATTGCTCAAAAAACATACTTTCTTATCAACCCCAATTATGAAATTAAATTTGGTTTAAAACCCAAAGAGCAAATTGGCCTAATTGCAGTTATCCCCTACTTTAAAGATTTCTTTACGACATGCGTTTATTGCATTATTGAAAATCAAAATTAGGATCTGCAAACTTTTCAAAGTGTATGATGTTATTTATTTGAAATTACGCATACATTGAAATTAAATACATTCCATGCAAATCAAATTACGCGATAGCTTTAACAGAGAATTGCCCGCTGATAAAAACAAAAGTAATACGCGCCGACAAGTTCTTAAAGCTTGTTATTCTTTCGTCACACCACGCGTACCTTCTGATCCAAAATTAATACACGCCTCAATAGAAATGGCTGCTACTTTGGGTATACCTGAAAGTGAATTAAATGAAAAAACGTTCTTAGATATTGCTTCAGGGTCAAAAATTATTGAAGGCAGTTCGCCTTATGCGATGTGTTATGGCGGCCATCAATTTGGACATTGGGCCGGTCAATTGGGAGATGGTCGTGCGATAAATTTAGGAGAATTGGTTCATGATGAAAAAAGATGGGCGCTTCAACTCAAAGGGTCAGGGGAAACACCATACTCGCGCACAGCAGATGGTCTAGCTGTATTGCGATCTTCCATCCGCGAACATCTTTGTAGTGAAGCCATGTTTCATTTAGGTGTACCAACAACTAGATCATTGTCTTTGTGTCTCACCGGTGACAATGTATTAAGAGACATGATGTATGATGGTAATGCTGCTTATGAAAAAGGTGCTGTTGTTTGTCGCGTTTCGCCATCGTTCATTCGCTTTGGTAATTTTCAAATATTCGCTAGCCGTCAGGATACTGAAAACTTAAAACTACTTACAGACTATACCATTAAATACTTTTTTCCTTCCATAAGTGATGATGATACACAAAAATATCTTCATTTTTTTGAAGCCGTTTCTGATCGTACATTGCAAATGATTGTAGACTGGCAGCGCGTTGGATTTGTGCATGGCGTTATGAATACAGACAACATGTCCATTCTTGGCTTGACCATAGACTATGGCCCTTACGGATGGCTCGAAGACTATGACCCCAATTGGACACCCAACACAACCGACCGCACTCACCAACGCTATCGCTATGGGCACCAACCTGCTGTAGCGCATTGGAATTTATTTCAGTTGGCTAACGCCGTAAGTCCTTTATTTGAAGATATCAAACCACTGGAAGAAAAATTGAAACAATTCCAAACAAAATATATAACAGCGCAACTCAATATGATGCGTTCGAAGTTGGGATTAGCAACGAAAAACGAAATGGACCAGCAACTCATTCTTCAGTTGGAAAAAATATTAGTTTTGACAGAAACGGATATGACAATCTTCTATAGATTGCTTGGTGCAATCAATTCGGAAATGACCGCTACAACAATTTTGGAATCATTAAATGCAGCTTTCTACAAACCAGAAGAACTTGAAAGTCAGGTAGCCGCGCAATGGATTGATTGGATAAACAACTATAAAGATAGACTACAGAAAGAAACGCTTTCTGATACTGAACGACAAGAAAAAATGAATGCCGTCAATCCAAAGTATGTCCTGAGAAACTACATGGCACAACTAGCTATAGACGATGCCAACAAAGGTGATTACAAACTTATCGACGACCTCCACCAACTCTTAAAAAAACCTTATGCAGAGCAACCAGAAAATGAAAAATGGTTTGCCAAAAGACCGGAATGGGCAAGGCATAAGGTAGGTTGTTCTATGTTGTCTTGTAGTTCTTGAATTATGAGAGATGAGTTATGACACTGTAATCAATGGTGATCCAAAACAAAAAGGAACTATATAACAGGCGGGGGATACCTAGTACTTTAGGACATATATTTTCATTCACAAACTTATCTTTCACCATTAGGAGAGAAGTGACAATGACAACAACCAATACTAGTGTCACTACTACAGAACAGAATTTACGCATACAAAAGGGATTCTTTATTTTGTAATCATAAAAGCCCAATTCTAGATACACGCATTATGTGTTAAATACTGAATGGCGCATTTAATTTAAAGCAATTATAGTCTGAGCAGGGATGGTCGTTTGACAGTGATAGTATCAGGACAAATGGAATTAAATTTCTTAGACATAGGATGGATGCCAGCAAAGCTGGAAAGATTGACTCAATGTCAATTTTTAATGAGGAGCCTCAATATCAATCGAGGACGAGGCGTAGCACTGAAACCGTTTCATGAAACGCAGCATAACTGAGTAGTTAGCACAGCTGATTGGATTCAAAAAAAAATAATGAAAATCCTAACACAAAATTAACACCAAAGAACTGCAGCCTTAATCAATTTTGACATACCTTTCGGATGCACTAGATTCCTTAAATAATTCACAGATGTCAATTACAATAAAATCAAGTTTGAACTCACTGATGCTTTTACTTTTTGTATTAGCAAATACAAATGGCATAACACAAACCCCTACCCAATCTGTTCCATTAGAAAATCAACTTCAAGCGCTTGAAGCAGAACTAGACCTTCTCAAAAAAGAACAAAATATTGTCGAAGAAAAAATAATTGACATAAAGGAAGCACAGATAATCGAACAACTAAAAACCTTAGGACTACCTTCCCAAAATTACATCGAACATAGTGCCATGATTCTCGAATATGACGAGCAACACGAACAAGCCAAATGGGTCGCACACATGATTCCTACAGATATTGAAAAGGGAGCGGCATACAGAAGCAATGACTTTAGAATCGATCCCAAAATAAAAACAGGTACTGCTGTGCAAGAGGATTATTTTTTGACAGATACACTAGCGGATGGTAAAGTGGAGTATGACGGTTATGGCTATGACAGAGGACACCTCGCCCCGAGTGCTGATTTTCGATGGTCACCTCATGCATTATCAGAAAGTTATTTCTACTCCAACATGAGTCCACAAGTCGCTGACTTCAATAGAGAAATTTGGGCTGAACTGGAAAACTTTTTAAGGAGATATGTTTTGACCAATAAGGCTTCCCTCTCTGTAATTACTGCACCCATCTTAAATGATAATTTAAAAAAAGTCGAAAGGTCAATCAATAAAGTCAGCATACCAGAATACTATGTTAAAGCGGTCTATGACAAAACCAACAATAGAGCTATAGGATTTATTTTGGCTAATGCCGAAAGTGGATATCCTTTAGAAACTTTTGCTGTAAGCATAGACGATGTTGAAAAAAGATTGGGCTATAATATTTTTACCAATGTACCAGAAGAAGTTGAGTCACAAATTGACAAAGAAAAATGGTTTGAGGCTTTGGCTTCTGGAGATGCTGAACCCATCTACCAACCGTCTTTACCATCAGCGCATTTTAATACTGTCGTCGCTAAAAATAAGATTGGCAAAGAAGTCATTGTTTGCGGAAAAGTAGTGGCGACCCGATTTAGTAAGAAAGGACACTTGTGGTTAAATCTCGACAAGCAATTCCCAAATCATATTTTTAGTGTTTACATTAAGAAAAATGATCTTGTAAATTTTCCTAATGAAATTCTCAACTACTACAAAAATGAGACATATTGCTTTGAAGGAAAGATTCAAGATTTCAGTGGTATCCCTACCATCAATTTGAGTAATCCAAATCGAATAACCAGTTTGAAAAAATAAATTAAGCTAAATTTATTACAGCTTTTTTGAAATGCACTTTCTATCTATCGTATCACAGAATAAAGGTTTAAACTTTTACATCTCAATACTTTACCTTTGTGATATTAAAACCGCAACAAAAATACGATATGATAACACTTGTAAATGATTTTGTCCGTAACGCGCAATGTAATTTTTTACTACTCCTTCTGTGCATAAATTGTGGTGTTCTCCACAGTCAAAAAAGTGTTGACTTATTCTGCTTTGGCCACAGCCTTATCGATCATCGACCACCAGCCATTCCTACACCCAGTGACGAAACAACCATTATACATTGGATACATGATATTGCAGCTTTCAAAGGATATACTTTTAAAGCAGGTGGACAATATGGCTTTCTCACTTCTCATGACAATCTCCCTCCATTTTCGCAATGGGGATATGACAATGTTCCAGGTGCTTGGGATTCAGATGTTGAAGATTTTTCTGAAACAGAAATCAACACAATACTCATTACTCCAGCTAATTTCATCCAGTACCAATCTCCGCTATTACCTCACCCATTAGATGAAAGTACAACAGTTACAGAAGCTACAAAAAATATATTTGAGTGGGTTAAAATGCAAAAACCAGATGCCAAGCTATTCATTTATGCCAACTGGCCAGAAATGGATTTAGCCAATGCATTTCCACCCAATATACCGTCCGATTCAGAAATCACAAGCTATCACGACTGGACCGCTAATAGTTTTATGGATTGGTGGATAGAATATCAAGATGCCATGCTAGAGATTAATCCTAATTGGAATACGCGCATGATTCCTGTAGGAGCCGTGATTAGTCAGATTATAACAGATGTCATTCCTGGAGAGATTCCATTTGATGAATTATATGAAGACTCTGCACCCCACGGCAGAGCATCGCTTTATTTTCTTGCAGGCATGATTACATACATGGCTATTTACGAAGAACGTTTACCTGAAAATTATATTCCAGACGCCATTGTTCATGAAGGCATAATAAACAATTTGACCGAGATAAATACATTTGCTTGGAATGCCCTGAACAATTTCAATTTTTCTTCCGATCAAAGTAGAGTTTTCTGTTCTGAGATCACTAACGTTTCTGAAAACATTTCTGAAAATAAAAAGCGCTTAAGAATTTACCCTATTCCTAATGATGGTAATTTTACAATCACGAAAACGCTCGACATAAATAATTTTGACCTGATTGATATTCATGGTAATGTACTCGACAACATTACCCAAAACGAAACAAGATTTGATTATGATTTTAATCAGTTGTCTGATGGCGTATATTTTATACGATATCAATTAGACGGTCAGTTATATTTTGAAAAAATTATTTTGGTGAAGTGATAATATAGTCAGGGTCAAGCCAAAAAGGAAAACCTTTTGATTGCAGTATTATAAAATCATATCTAAAATTTCACTACCCCACTCACATAATTCAATCGCTTTCAATTATTATCTTCCAAGAAAGCAATATTAAAAAACACAATGGCAAATGTGCTAGATTTGTAAATCAGAGTAAATGAGCAATACCCCATTAGAAAATAACTATTTTGCATCAAAGACGCTTAGACAATTAAAAACATGGACTTAAATAGAAATATAGCTGTACTCACAATTCGACTACTTCTAGGGTTCATTTTTTTGATGCAAGGATTTGGCAAAGTTTTTACCATGGGTGTCGAGAATGTTTACAAGGCCGATTTCTTCTATGGGACATTTAAAGACTTATTACCAGATTTTATAATTAGCGCGACGGCTTACTATACTTCATATATTGAATTGATTGGAGGTTTGCTATTGGTACTGGGACTTAAAACCAATTATGCACTTTATGCTTTATCATCTGTTCTCATTATTGTTACCTTCGGACATGGATTAGCAGAACCGATTTGGAATTTGTCTCACGTAATGTATCGCGCTATACTTTTGATAAGTTTACTATTATTGCCGAGAGCATGGGACAAGTTTTCAATAGATTATTTAATTCAAAAAAAGTAGAATTTTAGACTTATACTAAAAGAAATAGAACATTCTACGATATCTCTTTTTTTTAACCTCTGAGAACTAGGGCTCAATACTTGTGATTTGACAGAAAAAAGCTTTTAGTAATCGGCAAAAACCATAAAACAAGAAAACTATTCTTAAGTGTATAAAAGGTACTCTGAATAGAGGTATCAATTCATACAATAAGCATAAATCCACCTATCACTCAGCAACAACTGAATTAAATTACACCAGACAGAATAGTCCTTACGCTCTAGAGCAAAACTATAGACATATACAAATCATTCAAGCATGCAATACTTCCATTCATTTTCTTTCTAAATTTCTCCAGCATTGGCTTTGGTCAAACACAATACGATTTTCAAAAAATAAGTCCTCATCGCTTTACTGACGGAATGACAAATGGAAAGTTGCATAAATTTAAACATGTATTTGAATCAAATCTAGAGCAACTCAAAATGTTTAGAAGATTTAATCGCCTTAGAACAACTCAAATAATTACAAATTACACAGCAATGGGAATAACTGCGGGTGCTATTACTTATGGGTTCTATCAAAGTACCCAACCGCGCTCAGGTCAAAGCGCAGAACTTGATGTTATCATTGCTATTTTAGGTGCAGCTGCTATTGGCCCCATAATCATGCTGATTAGCAACCCTATTTTTCAGATTGTTAAGAAGAAAAAAAAATGAAATTGTTCAACGCCCTAGGGCTATCAACTGGATTTCATGAACCGATTGAATTACAAATGGGTGCAACACAAAATGGACTTGGATTGGTATTGACATTTTGATGATTGGAGATCTGGGGATCGGGAGATCGTGAAATAGTGAGATCGAGAGATTGGGAGATCTTGATGTCGAGATATAAGGATACCAAGATACCGTGCCGCTATGAAACCTTGGCACCTTGAAGCTTCGGTACCTCGAATGTATCAGAGAAGATTTCACTTTCTTTTAAAATTCTCCCATGTCTAACATTAGCTGAAGTCATTTCTTCTGATAAATTAAACCCCAATTTTGATGGCGGAAAAGAACCAGCAATTAGGTCAAACGATTATTCTATTTTTAAAATGTCGTATAGTACAATGTGCACGTACAATCTAAAAGACAAACAGTCAAAACGAAGACGTCACAGATAGATTACACAACTTTAAATCTAGAAACCCTTGACCCCCTCAATACCCTCGTTCTAAAATTTGAAACTCAAGCCAGTCACAAAGCTGACTCCTAGATCATCTGCAAAATATCTTTGTCTATTAAGATAGTCTCTATAACTCACATTAAAGAGGTTATCCACTTTTGCAAAAAACCTAATCTTGTAACTTGAGAAAAATATATTGGAAGAAAATTTTACACCCAACAGATTATAACTAGGAGGTGGTGCCACAAAATCTTGAGTAGCCAAAATATTATTTTGATTAAAAACAAACCTATTACTTAATTCGATTTCTGAATCTTCTATGATCACATTATTAGACAACTTTAAAGCTTGCTTTGATCGGTAAACCAAACTGCCAAACAAAGTATTCGAAGGCATGAACACAAGTGGTTCATTATTTAATCTATCCTCCCCTTTTATATAACTATACTTTAGTGATCCAAATACTGAGCTATTAATTGTAAATTCAGTCGAAATATCTAATCCATAAATATTAGCATTAGTTTGCTCATATGTAAAAACAGGAAAGGCACCGCGTATTGTCAAACGAATTTCATCTTGCGGATTTAAAAATATGTAGTCATTGAAATATTGGTAGTAGACTAATGTATTTAATGAAAAATTTGTGCTGGGCAACCACTTATAATCCAGAGCTGCTTTGAGAGCTTTTTCTGTTTTCAAATTAGCATCCCCTTCTTCAATACCACTTACGCCTTGATGCAACCCACTTGCATACAACTCATTGACAGCAGGATTGCGCATGGCGTAACCTGTATTCAAACTCATGGTGTGCGCTTTGGACATACTATACTTTATAGCCAGCAAACCACTAAGATTATTAAAATTATTTTTATACCTAACAACTTCTCTTGGAAAGGTTTGACTTATAGTAGCCACATTCTGATATTCATAATCATATCTAAAACCCAAATTATATTGGGTCTTGTTTTTGCTTTTGGCTAGCAAGCCAAATACACCACTTTTCCACGAAATATAATCAGGTATTAAAGGTAAAATACCTGTCTCAGGATTATTCGTATTGTCAGTGATTATATTTTGATTGCCCAATTTTAAATTCCAATTATCACCAAACTCATTGGTATATTTAATTTCCGAATTAAAAGTGTACTGTTCAATATTTAAAGAAGGTACATCTGAATTATTTCTCCTAACATCAAACTCTTTTCTATCATTATTCTGTCCTGCAAGAATCAACTCAATTTTCTGATCTTCTTTTAAATAGTATCTCGTTTTAAGTTTAATCAAATGGTGCGCCACTTTTTGCTTGGGTGCATCAATATCATAACTAAAGTCTGGTTCTGTAAAAAAAGGAATCTCTCTTTCTAAGGCCGATTCTAAATCTGTAAGATTGCCAATTTGAGACCCACGTAATATACCGATGCTCGTATTAAAAGTACTAGCTACAAAATCAAAGAATATTTTGTCATTTATAGATTTCTCTAATTGCAAAGATAAATTTGCTTCTGTGCTGCCTGTGTTATTTAGAAAATAGTCAGCAGATTTTCTATCGCCATATTTTTTTAAAGTTCCATTGACACGCCAAGCCAACTTTTCTGAATATTTTGCAATACGTGTATTCAATGTATGTCCTCGTCCATTGGTTTCATAAACATAATTGACTTGGCCATGTAGGTGTGGCTCTCTTTCAATCTTTTTGGGTTCAACCAAAATAACGCTCCCTAAATTCCCTCCTCCAAATTCAATAGCACTTGCCCCTTTTAATACGGTGATGAGATCATTAGCGAAAGGATCAATTTCAGGACTGTGATCATTACCCCATTGCTGTCCACTTTGTACAATACCATTATTGAGAACAGTCAACCTACTACCGTACAAACCTTGCACGACTGGCTTAGTTATTCCACTTCCATTTTTTATTAGCGAAACACCTGTTTCATTTTCAAGAATGTTAGAAAGGGTTTCATTTGAATTATCTTCAATCGTTTCGCGATTAACAGAAAGACTTGGTTGATTGTCAAAATTTTCTTTCTTGCCTTCAATTACGACAGCATCGAGTGATGTCGACGAATGAGACAAACTGATATTTAAAAAAGTATCTTGATCAAATTCAAAATGCATTTTTATGGCTTCACAACCAATATGGGAAAATATCATATGATACTCTCCCTCACAGACATTTTCTATAATAAAATTTCCTTCTATATCAGTCATTGTACCTACAGAAGTTTCTTGAACTATGACATTAACAAAAGCCAAAGGTAAGTTAGATACCTCATCAAAAACATTTCCTTCAATAGATAAGTTGCAGTTTTGAGCATTGCCGTTCGTCAATGCCATAAAGATTAATGCTAAATAAAATAAATACTTTTTATTGCACATCAATTTGAAAGGTTACCTCAATATCAGATTCTCCACCTGCATTTGTTATGTCTCCATTAGATACACCCGACGCTGACTTATTCGGTTCATGTCTCAAGATTACGGTCATTGCACCTGATGCAGAAGAACCTGTAGTAACAGTGGTCGATAAACCTAATGGGTTACCATCAGCATCTTCGTCATTATAACTGACAGCTAAGTCGCTTATTGTTGAAGAGAAAAAGAACTGATGTTCCTGGTCTAACTCCTGAATTTCTTCTGTGATATCTTCGGTTGGATCTGCAGCTTCATTTAACAATTCAATACTTCCTGTATACGTTTGATTGGCTGCCAATGCTGCATTAGTAACTGTAGGATCCATACCGCCATCACCATCTAAATCTACAAAACGTAAAATGACATCCGCACCACCAGCCATAGGCGAAAGCGTATAGGTTAAAGTCGTGATAAGTTCTTGTTCAACAGGTATGATTGGATCATCGTCATCGCAAGATGTGAAACTAAATCCTAATCCAAGAAGAGATAATAAAAACATGTATTTTTTCATCGTATTCAATTTTTTGTCAAATATATCAAAGAAAAAACTTAATTGCAACAATGTTGCATTAATTGTTTCTTTAAAGAATATGAAATATCTCATAGAGACAATTGCATAACAGAAATTTTCATAAGGCACGATTATACAATAATCACTATCGTTTATTGAATGAGTATAATTTTGGAAATAAAATTTTAGCTACTAAAGATAAATTGGATTGAGCCTAATCAAAATCAGGTACATCTTTGACTCTTGCATAAGGAAGATCTTTTATCTTATTTAATTTATAATAAGAGTTTAATCCCGAAATTCCAACATCATTAATGCCACTTAAATCAATGTAGCCTTGGGCATCCATGACATTATCGGGAATTATTAAATGCTGAATTTCTCCAACCAATAAAACTGTTTGTGTAGATTCAATGGGCACAATCTCTACTAACTTCATCGCCATTTTCAACTTGCTCTCTTTTACAAAAGGGGCTTTAAAATCAAATAGATATTCTTCTCTTAAACCACACACCTCAAATTCTGAAACATCTTTGGCAAATTTTGCAGAAGTGTAATGTGCATTTTCATAAAAATGTGAATGAATGTGATTGATTGTAAAGCAGGCATTCTCTTTTACGTTTTCATAAGTATGTCGTCTCACTTCTTTATCAGGCCTGACAAAAAATCCAAGATAAGCCGGATTGCTACCCAAGTGTACAACAGAACTAAATATGGCCAAATTAGTATCACCATCATTAGATTGAGTTCCAATAAGATTACCCGGTTTGATACCAGAAACAGAATTAATAATATTCAATCGCTTAATTTTATTGGTTTGCTCGATATCTTCTTTGGTGAGATGCATTGCTTATCTTTTAGAAATTTTATTATTTGATATCTGGCGTTGCCTACTGCATTTAAATCTGACGATTTCAGGATTGCGCTTTTTTAAATGCTTTTGACTGACACCACTGTGTACCCTTTCACGCCATCTCTTAAAACTGGACGGCTTTAAGGTGCGCCTCATTAATTTTACGACTTCTTTTTCGCTTAGCGCGAATTGATATAGAATAGCTTCGAAAGGCGTTCTGTCCTCCCATGCCATACCGATGATACGATCCAATTCTCTTTCTGTAAATTCTTTATTCATAGTCAATTACATTTTAAGCGAAGACATACCACCATCAACGTGCATAATTTCTCCCGTTATCCATGAAGACTTAGAAGACAATAAAAATGAAGCTGCGTGGGCAATATCATCTGGCGTTCCTATACGCTTTAATGGATGGCGATGCGCGTTTGCTTCTTTCTTCTGATCCGTATTGAGCAACTTGGAAGCCAAAGGAGTATCCGTTAAGGACGGCGCAATAGCATTGACTCTCACTTTAGGCGCAAATTCCGCAGCCAATGATCTAGTAAGACCTTCAATGGCTCCTTTGGAAACTGAAACTTGTGAATGAAAATTAAATCCTGACTGCACAGCCACCGTCGAAAACAGAACTATGGAAGCGTAATCAGATTTTGATAAACTTGGTAAAGCGGCCCTAATGATTTTGATAGCCCCTAAAACTTGTAAATTAAAATCATCCAAAAAAGCCTCATCAGTTATACGTTTAAATGGCTTGAGATTAATTGATCCTGGGCAATATGCCAAACCATCTAATTGATCAGATATAAAATCAATATTAAAATCGGCAGTCACATCAAGATGATGATAACTTAAATTTTCTGAATCTTCTATTTTATTAGAATTGTATGTGCCAATGACTTGATGGCCTTCACTAACCAGATGATTGGCGAGAGATTGACCGATGCCAGATGAAGCCCCAATAATTAAATATTTACTCATAGATGTCCAAACAGCAATTTATTGATTTTGTTCAGCTTACATGAGATATACTCAAACTAACTGTTTTTCTTCGCGCGCTTTTCCGCTTTCTTTTCTTTAGCTGTTTTTGCTGGTTCTTTTTTAACTGCCTTTTTTGCGTTTTTACCTTTGGCCATAATTTAGATTTTCTGTATTGAAGAAATATTTGCTGCAATATATAATTATAAATTAAAAGAGTCCACAATAATTAAAAATTCCACCTTAGCACATTTCTTAAATCTTAATGGTTTGGATTAGAGCTTACTCCTCTCGAAATGACAATAATGCCAGATAATAAATACGAATCACAGATTACACCGATGGATACAAGTTACGCTGATTGTTTTAGTGGCAAGCTCGCCTTGCGGTATCAAGAAAATAATGTTAAATATCTTATCACATCGTATCTCTATTAAACACTAACACAATTAGGAAACTATTTAAAAATCATAGGTAACTTTATCTGCGAAGGATATTTTGAAGAATGATGCACTTTATTATGTGCAACAATACCATCTTTTTCATCATAGTTGTTTCCGCCTGTATTTAAATTTCGCGCAAAGCGAGGAAAATTACTACTCGATATTTCAATGCGGATCCGATGTCCTTTCTTAAAATAATTACTGGTAGACATTGGTGTTAAATCGACTTTATAAACTTCGCCCTTTTTCATGAATACTTCATTCTCATAACCCTCACGATAACGCACTCGTTGTATGGTTTCATCCAAATTATAGGCTTTGCCATCTGGATAAACATCTATAAGCTTGATTGTAAAATCAGTATCCTTAGCAGAGGAAGACACATATAAAGTAGATTCAATAAAACCTGATATCTCTACACCTTCATCCAAAACATTAGAAGTATAAACCAAAATATCATTTCTTGTTTCCATTTGTTTTTGATCAAAAGCACCACCTTGAACGGCATTGCCAGTACAACACACATTCCCTCCGTAAGATGGAACGGGCAGCATAGGGTCATAAGTAAAACCATCTGGATTATCAGTGTCTGCTTTTGAAGTTGATAATATGCCATCTCCAAAAATGCTATTGGCTTTTCCTGAAGAATTTAAATAATAGGTTGTTAACTCAGCTTGTTCTGGGGGCCAAGTTTCTGAAGCCTGCCAATGGTTAGTTCCCATCGTATAATATTGCACCCTTGGTGTTTTCTCTTTAAAATTATTTTGTTCTCCTTTCAACCACATATCAAACCAAGCATAAATTTGCTCTTCGTAGTTGAGTCTTGCGTCTCCAACATTGCGTTCCCCTACAATTGTATTTTCGCTTGCACGCGTATAACGGCAATGCAAAGTAGGAGCAATAACTAAATATTGATTATCTCTAATAGCTGCATCCTTAGAGTTATTTCTTACATGATTAAATAAAGCGAGGTTAGGCGTGATCGATACATCATACCAAGAAGTAAACCAAAAACTGGGAACGCCTATCTCCATGTCATCATGATAAACACCACCCTTGAACCAGGCTTCATCATTGGGTTTACGACGTATCATTTTATCAAAAATTTCAGTTTTCCCATTTACATTTTTGAGAATATCTTGAATAGGCAAATGACTCAAAGTTTCAGACATATCTATAGGTGGATTTTCTGGTGCTAAATCATAAAATCTTGAAATTCTTATCAAATCTTCTTGCGTCGCCCCCACGGGAACACGAGGTTTAAATTTATCGTGTTCAACGCCATATAGCCAAGCAAAAAATAACATTTGTTCCGCTCCGCCTCTATACCAATTTCCTTGTTCATTTATCTTGCCTACCCTACCTACTCCAGCCCCATATGCTTGCGGGACCATTGCTGCATGAGAAGGATGATCCAAAGCGGCCACTGCCATTTGCCATTCAGCGGTAGAAGAACAACCCAAGGTTCCAATCTTTCCATTTGACCAAGATTGATTTTTCATCCAAGTAAAGGCATCATATCCATCGGTCAAAGGCACACCCAAAATATCCCATTCACCCTCTGAAAAATATCGGCCGCGTTCATTTTGAACCACATAAGCATAGCCATGTTTTATCGCCACTAATGCTCTTTCAGCGGTTCGCGTTTTCCGTTCACCATCTCCCCAAGAATTAAAATTATAAGGCGTACGCGAAAAGATAATGCCCACTTTCTCATCCGTTTTAGGTCGATAAATATCCGTAGCCAAACGAATACCATCCCGCATAGGCATCATCACTTTTTGATCTACAATGGCCAGCTCGTCCAGTTCTTTAAGAATGTCTTCTTGAGCTTGAATATTAAGAATGCTTAAAAAGACAAAAACTAAAAGATAAGAAATAAGATTGATGCGCTTTTTCATTATGCTAGAATTATTGATTTTAAAATAGAATCTATTCTTTGAAAGCTAAAGACAGATTTTTAACCTAAAATATTTGACCACCTAATTTACACTATTTGTTTATCAAAATTTTATTGTTCTTGACTTTAACTTAATTCGAAATTGATCTTTTTAAAAATATTAAAACCATTTGAATCTTATATATCCTAATTCTGCAATTATAAGGAATTTAGTTCTAAGCATTTTGCATCTCAGTTGCAAAGTGAGACAATCAAGAATGAAGAGTACGCAAAGTGGGACGATCGAGCACAAGCTAAGACAATCAAAAAATACTTTAATTTATTTGCTGTGAAACTTAACCAAAAAAGAGATACATTTATGGGGGACATGGATTAAGGTTTGATGCACCCTATTTATAGGGAGAACCTCCATGTCTCTTTTATTTATTTTCGACAGATGTGAGATGAAAATTAAACTAGAAACCCCACACCTAACCATATTCGAATCCGAGCTTTGGAGAACGACAGTGAGTTTAATCAAAGAGAAAAACTACTTATTGCTAGTAGATCCCAACTGGCTAGAAACAGATTTAATTTTCATTGAAGAATATATTGCAAAAATAAAAGGAGATAAAAAATGCTATCTGCTTTTCACACACTCGGATTATGACCACATAATTGGCTACAGCAAATTTAAAGACTACACTTGTATTGCATCTGAAAACTTCGTCAATAATCCAAACAAGGAAGCTACCCTGCTTCCAGCGCTAGATTTTGATGATAAATATTATATACAGAGATTACATCCATTGCAGTATCCCAAAATTGATATTCTTATAAGTAAAGAAAAACACTTATTGACGATAGGTGATGATGAATATATTTTTTACCAAGCTGTCGGACACAATGCGGATGGCATAATTACATACAACAGAACAAAAGGCATTCTTATTCTTGGAGACTATTTGAGCAATATTGAATTTCCATACATCTATACAAGTGTACAGGGATACAAACAAGTTTTGGATAAATTAGAAAAAGTCATCTTGGAAGAGAAGGTCAAATATCTAATTCCCGGTCACGGTGATTATACAACTGATCATTCAGAAATAGAAAAGCGCATATTGAATTCTAGGGCCTATATTGCACTTCTTGAAAAACATGGTAGCGAAGACAATCTCGATCCATTCAAAACATTTATTGAAGGCTATGGTTTTCCAAAGATCATGACAGCATTCCATAAAGGCAATGTGGAATTGTGGCGTATGGAAAATAGTAATAGCTTTTAATTCATACAATAAAGCATCTGGCTCTATGTTAAGAATGGTTTACGAATCCATAGGAGCAAAATAATTCATAAGTTAAACAAGGGTTCTGTCGTATGCAGCTCAGCTCATATCCCAGCTGAGATGAAATATGCTTAATAAAGAATTAAGCTATAGCAAAGAAACCATTGACATATGTATTAGAACGAATAATATCTCTGGATATGTCGGATGAGCTTATTTTCCAAAGGATATGCTTTTTGATTTGTCATAATTTTTGGACAAAATTTCCGCCAAAATTTATAACCAACAAACATCATTAACCTGAATTGCATTCAGGCTATTAATATTTGACACCTCTGGTGCCATAAGCACTAGACACTTTAAATCCGTGCCATCTGAGTAATCATCATAAACCGTGATTCAGAATAAATTTACTCTAATAAAACTGGTATCAGAGCAGCAAACTTCAGCTTGCCAAAAATACAATCTCCTCGATCGTCTCGGCTTTCAGCCAAGATGTAATTTGCTCAAAATGCAAAACCATTTCGTCTTCCAAATTCGTTACCCTGAATTTCATTCAGGGCTACAAAGGTTTGACACCTACGGCGTCATTATCATTGCAAACTCGCCGATCTTCTCAGCTTGGATCTCAGATGCAATTTACTCTTCCTTTCTTAATCTACATCCACTATTTATCCGATAGGCAGATATATCAATTAAAGCGGTATCTTTGTAGCTTGAAAATATTATCTTAGGTATGGTTACCATTTTGGTTTTATCAATGTTCAACTGTAAAACTTAGTAACTAAATCTTTTCAATATTAAATGAACAGCTTTCAACTTGATCAATGATGGCTAATTAAAATCTTTCATAGGGCTTTACTTTAATGATTGGCAAGTTCATTAATTTTTTGTCCATCCAAAATTATCTGAATTACATTAAGAAAAAAATATGCTTGAAATTATTGCAAACTGGGTAATAGCCCAAGGCATGAGTGTATCGTTTGCTAATCTTGTAGCAAGAGGCACGATATTAATCCTGATTCTATTTTTAAGTTTTATTGTTTATTTCCTTGCTAAAACTTTTATCACCAAGGGATTGTCTGCTATTATCAGTAGATCCAAAACTAAATGGGACGACATTTTCTTAAGTAAAAGAATATTTAGTAGACTGGCTAAAATAGCACCTGCCATCGTGATTTACCTAACGATTTCTATTCCTCTTGAAGGTCATGACTTTTTAATTACAGTAATTAACGGCCTTCTATTAATTTATATCATAGTACTCAGCATTCTTGCATTGGATGCCTGCTTAAATGCAGCATTAGACATTTACACTTCTTACGAAGTTTCCAATAGAGTTCCAATTAAAGGATTTATACAAGTTTTCAAAATAATACTCTATTTTACTGGCGCCATATTGATCATTTCAATTTTATTCAATAAAACACCCATCTACTTATTTAGCAGTTTAGGTGCTTTGACAGCAGTATTGATGTTTATTTTCAAGGATGCTATTTTGGGTTTTGTCGCCGGCATACAATTATCTGCGAATCGTATGGTCGCTAATGGAGACTGGATTGAAATGCCAAAATACGGTGCGGATGGCGATATTATTGAAATCGCATTAACAACTGTTAAAGTACAAAATTGGGATAAAACAATTACGACAATTCCTACCTATGCACTCATTACTGACTCATTTAAAAACTGGCGTGGCATGTCAGATTCTGATGGCAGAAGAATTAAAAGATCCATCAATTTAGATATGAATACTGTTAAGTTCTGTACAGATGACATGCTGGATAGGTTTAGTAAAATCCAATACATTTCTGAGTACATAGCCAAAACGAAATTAGAGTTATCAGAAAAAAACAAACAAGATAAGGTTGACGATTCAAGTCATGTAAATGGCAAGCGGATGACAAACATTGGAACTTTTAGAGCTTATATCGAAGCTTACCTAAGCAACAACCCAATGATCAATATGGATATGACCTTTTTAGTAAGACAGCTCGCTCCTACTGAACATGGATTACCAATCGAAATTTATGTTTTCAGTAAAGACAAAAACTGGGCTAGTTATGAAAAAATTCAAGCCGATATCTTTGATCACATTCTAGCAGTTTTACCAGAATTTGACTTAAGGGTGTTTCAAAATCCAAGCGGTAGAGATTTTAATAAATTGACTAACTAGTATATATCTTTATGCGTTGCAGTAGTTTTGGTGTCAGTTACTTCGTAGTCAATTATTTATGATTGAAAAAAACGTAAGAATACCTTTAGTTTCAGATAAGATCTAATAAAATGCAGAATCAGGATTTTTCTTGACACCACGATCCCACGATCCCTCAATCCCGTTTCTTTCACTATAAAATAACTCTTCTCTAAAATAATTCAACACCGTATCAAAATAATATATACATTTGAGATATAAATGAATGCAGAAAACAGAAATATGATGTGTTGTTGTCTTATGTGTAATGAAAATTACGTAAGGGATTAACACAAATATTTTTAATGATATTTAAGAGCCCTTGCGATTTGCAAGGGCTTTTTTCGTTTGAACACTTTAAATAAACAAAATAATGACAGCGTATAATACAAGACAGCCATTTCAAATAACATTGAGCCCAACTCAGCTGTGTTGCTGCTGTAAGTGTTGCTGTATGTACATGCGTATTCGCAAACCGCTGTGGTTTTACCTTATATAAAAGCTTAATAAAAACAAAAAAGCATTTAAGTCTCTTTGGTAAACACAGCCAAAGGGACTTTTTTTTTATAACAAATTTAAAATATCAAAAAAAATGACAATTCTATCAAAATCAACAAACGCCCTACACGCAGGACACGACACCGACCTAACACACGGCACTAGAGCAGTTCCTATTTATCAGTCTTCATCTTATGTATTTGATAATACAGAGCATGCCGCCAATTTATTTGGGCTTAAAGAGTTTGGATTTATTTATACCAGACTGAATAATCCTACAAATGACATCTTAGAAAAGAGATTAGCCGCACTCGAAGGTGGTGTTGGCGCTGCAGTTTTTGCTTCGGGCACTGCCGCTATCTCATCCACTTTCCTCACGCTTTTTAAAGCAGGAGATCACATTGTTTCATCCAGCAGCTTATATGGCGGCACTTACAATTTACTTAATGTCACACTCCCTAGATTTAATATCAAAACAAGTTTTGTTGATGCTGATAATGTTAGAAATTTTGAAACAGCGATTCAAGAAAATACTAAAGCGATTTTTATCGAATCATTGGGCAATCCCAAATTAGACGTTCTAGATATTGAAGCGATAGCAAAAATTGCAAAAGCTAATAACATCCCGCTCATAGTTGACAATACTGTTGCTACACCAGCTTTACTCAACCCTATAGAACATGGCGCAAACATTGTCATACATTCTTTAACCAAGTTTATTGGTGGACAAGGCTCTTCATTAGGTGGTGTCGTCATTGATGCTGGTAACTTTGACTGGACAAACGGAAAATTTGAAGAATTTACAGAACCCTCAAAAGGCTACCATGGCTTGAAATACTCTGAGGCTTTAGGAGAGATTGCATTCATCGTAAAAATGAGATTGGAAGGATTAAGAGATATTGGCGGTGCTTTAAGTCCATTTAATGCTTTCCAAATATTACAAGGATTAGAAACATTAAATGTCAGAATTCAACAACATTCTAAAAATGCATTACATATTGCAGAATGGTTAGAATCACATCCTGAAGTAGCATGGGTCAATTACCCAGGATTAAAATCAAATAAGTACAATAGCTTGGCACAAAAATATTTACCAGATGGCCAGAGCGGTATCGTGACTTTCGGATTGAAAGGAGGATACGAAGCAGCTCAAAAACTGACAGATGCTACAAAAATATTTTCCTTATTGGCAAACATTGGAGACACGAAATCCTTAATCATTCATCCTGCTAGTACAACACATCAACAATTGACACCAGAGCAACAATTAACCAGTGGCGTGAGTCAAGATCTTATCAGATTATCAGTCGGCCTTGAAGGTATAGAAGATTTGAAAAATGATATTGAACAAGCTTTAAACTAATAGAAGAATAGAAAATTATGACTGCTCTAAAGAAGTATTCTATTAAAAATTACACCACCTATAAGGGTATCCAATATGAAAAGTTGGATATCTCTTATCAGGTGTTTGGACCAAAACTAAATTCCGCCCCAATTGTCTTAGTCAATCATGCATTGACTGGGAATTCCGATGTTATCAGCGAAGACAAAGGATGGTGGAAAGAATTGATTGGCACCCACAAGTTGATTGATTTGGAAAAGTATACAGTTATTGTATTTAATATTTTAGGTAATGGATATGATGATGTACTCATTGATAGTTATAAAGATTTTATTGCCAGAGATATTGCTCAGTTATTTTACTTGACATTACAAAGCTTAAATGTCGAAAAATTATACGCTGCCATAGGAGGCTCATTGGGTGGAGGCATTGCTTGGGAGATAGCTGCACTCTACCCTAGCTATATAGAAAATCTTATTCCTATTGCAGCGGATTGGAAATCTACAGATTGGATAATCGGACACAACGCCATACAAGAAAGCATTTTATTAAATTCAAAAAAGCCCTTACAAGACGCCAGAAAAATGGCCATGCTTTTCTATCGCACACCTAAATCTTTTACACAAAAATTCAATAGGACTAAAGTTAACGGCAGCGATACTTACAATGTGGAGTCTTGGCTCAATCATCATGGCAAAAAAATCGAATCACGATTTGAACTTAAAGCTTATTTGATGATGAATCATTTGCTTTCAACAATTGACATTGCTAGAGCACAACAAAACCTAGAAGAAGTATTGAGTAAAATAAAATCCAATGTCATTCAAATTGCTGTGGATACAGATTTATTTTTTGTAAAAGAAGAAGCTATAAAAACAAAAAAGATTCTAGACCGCTTAAACATAAAAAATGAATATTATGAAGTAAATTCTGATTATGGACATGATGCGTTTTTAGTGGAGCATCAGCAGATTGAAGGATTTTTGAAAGAGGTATTTTAGTTTTACTTATAGTTAAAAGTTATGAGAGAAAAGTTATGAGTGGGTGGTGTTTTGCGCTATTTGATTCTACTTGTATTTGGGGCAACTTTAATCTTTATTGGATTTTTGAATTATGAATTATGAATTATAAGATATAAATAAGGGTGAGGTGTTGTGTGAATTTCGTGGCCCTGACACCTTGACACCTTTCCATCATTGGAAAAATATCAGAGTTGCAACATTACCATTTATCTGAATTAGGATGTATAGAATGTGTTAGATTATAGGATAAATAACAAAATATTTTATTTGTAAACACGGACATACCTTTTAAAAATAAATCCCAATTCTAAAATCTAAAATATCAATAGCTTATTGTCATCCTGAGCCAGCGAAGGATCGGAGCAGATATATTTTTATGATAATTTCGACCGCAGTGGAGAAATCTGATAAAGATTAATAAAATTGCAACATTGCAATTTGTCTGAATTAGGATGCATAAGATAGGTTAGATCATAGGATAAAAAAAACAAATTAGTCAATACGGAATGGCCTTTCAAGAATAATATTCATCCAGAAAAATAAGAACTTCAATTCTATAACCACAAATCATTCTAGTGCTTTAGCACTTTTAAAATACAAATTTTAAGGACGCAACTTTTCGTCCAACATAAAGCGGGTGGTTTCAACCACCCAGAAAAACGAAGCATCAATGAAGCATCAACAATATTACTACATATTTCAAAACGATCAAGATTACACTAATCACATTACTGGGTGAATAAATTCACCCACTTGATATTTGAAGTACCTAAAGGTACTGGCTTTAAGCTTCGATCTAATCCCTGTTATTTAAAATGAGTCCGATCCAATAAATGATTAATAACAAAAATATAAAATATCAAAACAGCTTTGTCATCCTGAGCACAGCGAAGGATCGGAGCAGATATATTTTTATGAT